>MDTD01072341.1_pt1 | contig 188041 bp, 166 predicted proteins | sample 811221 | NCBI WGS metagenome assembly MDTD01 (sample SAMN05326646, study PRJNA326480) | marine metagenome | isolation source: seawater | place: Pacific Ocean: South West | collected 2011
ATGCCGACAATCGCGGCGCCTTCGCAGCCGGCCAGCCGCTTCTTCTGGCGATCGCCTCGGACGACCTGCTGATGTTCTGACCCTGCTACACGAGCCGCCGGACCGGCAGATCGCCGGGATCGGAACGTCCATTGCCCGGTCCCGCCGGACCCGACACGAAGGAAGGCCACGGCGCCGATGATCACTGTCGCGCAGATCTCCGACACCCATATCCGGAAGCCCGGCCTGAAGGCCTATGGCCGGGTCGACACCGCTGCCCATCTGGCGGCTGCCGTGACCCATCTCAACAGCCTGCGGCCGGCGCCCGACATCGTGCTGGCGACCGGCGACCTGGTCGATTTCGGCGAGGCGGCGGAATTCGCGCATTTCCAGGCGATCATGGCCCCGCTGGCCGCGCCGCTCTGGCCGATCCCGGGCAATCACGACGGCGCCGCCTTCTGGCCGGCCTTCCCGGACGCCGCCGCGCGCCGCCGGGCCGAAGGGGAGGGCTATCTGGTGGAGGCCGGGCCGCTGCGGGTCGTGCTGTTCGATTCGACCGTGCCCGGCGCCCCCTACGGCGATGCGCTGGATCCGGACGGCGGCAGCCGCCGGCTGGACTGGCTCGACACCGTCCTTGCCGCGGCACCGGAACGTCCGGTCCTGCTGGCCCTGCATCATCCGCCCTTCGCGACGGGCATCGCCCATATGGACCGCCAGAACCTGCGTCACCCGGAACGCCTGGCTGCCGTCCTGGAGCGCCATCCGCAGGTGCTGGCGGTGACCTGCGGCCATGTCCATCGCAGTGTCGCGACGCAGTTCGCCGGACGACCGGCGCTGATCTGTCCCAGCCCCGCCCATGCTGTGGCGCTCGACCTCGATCCCGACGGGGTGCCGGGCTTCGCGATGGAACCGCCGGGCCTGCTGCTGCATGCCTGGCACGACGCCGGCAGCCGCTTCGGCAGCCTGGTCAGCCATGTGGTGCCGGTGGGCCGCTTCCCCGGCCCCTTCCCGTTCTATGCCGCGGATGGCACGCTGCTGGGCTGACCCGGCAGGCCGCCGCTGGCCCGCGCCACACGGGGTGCTATGGTTGCCGACCGGCGGCGCGGCCGCCGGGACGACAGCAATCCATCCGGTCCAGCCACCATCCGGTCCAGCGAATTGGCCTCGCAACCCGACCCGTCCGCCCCAGGCGGCGATACCACAGCCGGTCCGGAACCGGCCGCGCCGCCCCCGCCGCGGATCGTCACCGGCCGTGACGGCCGCGCGGTCATCGAACGGCTGGCCTGCGGCACGGTCTTTGTGCCGCTGGTCCGGTGCAGCGGCCGGATCGATGACGATGTCTTCTTCGCCGTCTACGATGCGGTGACCGCCCGCCGGCCGGGCGATCCGCTTTATCTGGTCGTCGACCTGCGGGCGGCCGACATGTCGGTCGGCTATGACGGCTATGCACGAGCCGCCCGCATGGTCCGCCGGCGCGGCATCGGCACGGTGATGGCGGTGATCTGCGACAGCGACCCGGCCCGCCTGCTGGACGCCAAGGCCGGGCAGGAGATGGCCGCCGTCAACGGCCTGCGGATCGTGCAGCGGGTGATCGGCCGGATCGAGGATGCAGCCGCAGCGATGGCGGCGATGATGGCCCGGGATCCGGCCTGACCGCCAGCCGCCCCGAAACCGCGAGGGGGGGCGAAGGGCGGCGACACGGCGGACGGGCCGCAGGCGGCGGGAGGGGAGCGCGATGCCGGAACCGGAAAGCTACGAGGTGTTCGCGCTGCGCTATGCGGAGAATCCGGGCGCGCGCGCGGCACATAATTTCCTGGGCGGGGATCCGCATGACCGGCCGATGCCGCTGGACTATTTCGTCTGGCTGGTGCGCGGCGGCGGGCGCAGCTTCGTCGTGGACACGGGCTTCAGCGCGGCGATGGCGGCGCAGCGCGGCCGCCGCTTCATCGCCTGCCCGGGGGAGAGCCTGGCACGGCTGGGCCTGCCGCCGGACCGGGTGACGGACGTGATCGTCACCCACATGCACTACGACCATTGCGGCAATCACGACCTGTTCCCGCAGGCCCGCTATCACCTGCAGGACCGCGAGATGGCCCATGCCACCGGCCGCTGCATGTGCCACCGGCCGCTGCGGGCGGCCTACGAGGCGGAGGATGTCGCGGCCATGGTGCGCAAGGTCTTCGCCGACCGGGTCACCTTCCACGACGGCGATGTGGAACTGGCGCCCGGCCTGTTCCTGCACCATGTCGGCGGCCATACCGCCGGGCTGCAGGTGGTCCGGGTGCGCACCCGGCGCGGCTGGCTGGTGCTGGCGTCGGACGCCAGCCATTTCTACGCCAACATGGAGGAGGCCCGCCCGTTCCCGATCGTGCACGACATGCAGGCCATGCTGGAGGGCCACCGGCTGCTCTATCGCCTGGCCAGCACGCCCGATGCCGTGATCCCGGGGCATGACCCGCTGGTCCTGGCGCGCTATCCGGCGCCGCACGGGGAGATGGCCGGCCTGGTGGCCCGGCTGGATGCCGATCCCAAGGCGGGCTGATCGGGCCGGCTGACGGGGCAGGCTGAAACAGGCGCGGGCTGAGACTGGCGCGGGCTGACTGGGCGGCCTATCCGCCGACCGCAGCGGCCATTGCGGTCTGATCGCCCACCGGTGGCAGCAGCAACGTGACCTGCGTGCCCTCGCCGTTCCGGCTGTCCACACGGATATCGCCGCCCTGCGCCTGCAGCAGCCGCTGGCAGATCGGCAGGCCCAGCCCGGCCCCCTGGCCGGCCCGCCGGGTCATCGAGTGGGAGGAGAAGAAGGGGGAGAAGACTTCCCGCAGGATGTCCGGCGCGATCCCCGGGCCGCTGTCGGAGATCTGCAACGCGACCCGCCCGTCTTCCTCCACCCCGGCAGCGATGCCCACCATCGCCCCCGGGCAGAACTTCACCAGGTTGTCGAGCAGGTGGCTCAGCACCTGACGCACGGCGCGCAGGTCGGCGCGCACGGAGAGATCCGGCGGCACCCGGATCTCCGTCAGCCGGATGCGGTTTTCGGCGAAGCCCTCGCCGTATTGGCGCAGCAGGTCGGTGAGCAGGGCGCGCAGCGCCACCTCCGCCGGGCGGAGGGAGAGCACGGAGCCGTCGATCTCGATCAGCTGCAGGACATCGTTCACGAAGACCAGCAGCTCGCTGCCGCTGGCACGGATGGCATCGACATATTCGCCGTATTTCGGGATGCCCAGCGGGCCGTGGATGCCGGAGCGGATCATCTCGGAAAAGCCGATGATCGCGTTCAGCGGCGTCCGCATCTCGTGGCTCATATGGCCGAGGAATTCCGACTTGATCGCGTTGGCCTGCTCCGCCTGGTATTTCGCCTGCAGCAGCGAACGCTCGTAGTCCTTCTCCCGCGTGACGTCGAGCGCGGCGACCAGGATCCAGTTGCCGAACTCCCCGGCATAGTCGTTGGCGACGATCTTGACGTAGCGCTGCGTCCCGTCCTTGCCGACCTGGCGCCAGATGCCCACCTCGCGCAACCCCACGCGCGGCCGCGCCAGGTGCCGGGCCAGCGCCTCCTGTTCGTCGCCCGGATGCAGCTCGGGCAGCCGCATCGCCATGAATTCCTGCCGGCTGTAGCCGTACTGGCGGATCGCCGAGGCGTTGACCTCCTGGATCGCCAGGGTCTGCCGATCGTAGAGCCACATCGGCACCGGGTTCTGCTCGAAAAGTTTGCGCGCACGCGCCTCCTGCGCCCGCAGCACCTCCAGCATCCGGCGCCGTTCGCCCACATGGCGGACGGAAACGATCAGGTAGCGCCGCCCCGCCGCTGCGCCGCCGAGGAAGGCCGAAGCGGCGCCATACGGGATTGCGCGGATGTTGAGCCATGACCTCTCGCCCGACTTCCGGCGACACTTCACCTCGATCTCTACTGGTTCGCCGGCGGCGATGCGGGCCTCGGCCCGCGCCTCCTCTGCCGGATTCTCGATGCCGGGAAGCAGGCTGCCCGCCGTTCCGGCCAGCAGTTCCTCGCGGCCATAGCCGGTCAGCTCGGCGATCGCCTTGTTGAGATAGACGAACCTGCGTCCGGCCTCCGCCGCAGGGTCGATCTCCAGGATCGCCATCCCCTCGTCGGTCGCGTCCAGGACCGAGCCGAGAAAGGCGAGCCGCTCATGCGTCTGCTTCCGCTCCAGCAGGGCGGCGATGCGCGAGCACACCTCGCCGACCCGTGCCTGGACGGCGGCGAGATCGTTGCCGGCACGGTTGAACCCGATCGAGAGACCGCAGCGCTCCGCCCCGACGCGGAGCGGCACCACGACATACTGCCGGACCCCGAGCCCGCGCAGCCGGTCGACGATACGGCCTCCCGCAACGCCCGGATCCTCGCCCAGCCGCTCCACCGCGACCGGCGCCTGGTCGCGGATGGCGGCGCAGCACAGGGATTCCCCTTCCTGCAGCACCCGCCCCGCGACACTGGCCAGCAGCTCTTCCGCAACGCGGCGCTGCGACGCCCAGGCACCCGTCACCCGCAGGCCGGCCGCGGACGCGTCGTACTGGCCCAGCAGCACGATGTCGGCCGCCAGGTGACGGCCCAGCACCTCTGCCGTGTCGGACAGGGCCTTGGCATAGTCGGCAGCGCCCAGCGCGATCTCCCCCAGCTCGTCGGACAGGCGGTTGCGGGCTTCAAGGCGCTTCAGGACCTCCGCCTGACGGTGGCTCTCGATCAGCGCGCTGGCGCTTCCCGCCAGGCCGCACAGAAGCGCGATGTCCGCATCGGACACATCGGGGTGCGGCCGGGTATCCATCACGCAGATCGCGCCGATCCGCGCGCCCGTCGCCATCACCAGCGGCGCCCCGGCATAGAACCGGATGCCGAGCGCGCCGGTCACCGCCTCGTCGTCATGGAACTGCGGATCGCGCGGGGCATCCCTGACCAGGAGCGACTCCGCCTGCTGTGCCAGCATCCAGCGGCTGAACGAGCCCCTGGCCGGACATTCCAGCCAGTCGACGCCCTGCTTCGACTTGTACAGAAGGCGATTGCCGTCCTGCAGCAGGATCAGGGCGATCGGCGCGTCGAAGATCCGCGCCGCCGCCGCCGTCAGGGCGTCGAACGACGGCTGCGGCGCCAGGTCCAGATCGGCTATGCGTTCGGGGATCGTCACCAGATTCGGTCCCTGATGCTGGCGAACGGGCCGGGCGGCCGCAGCGGATCGGCGGCAATCGCCGGATCGTACCGGCCAGACTGCATGTTGCACCAATGGCCCCCTGCAGGGCCGCGCCCGAAAAACGTCATCCGGGCAGGCTAGCAGCCATGCGGTTAACTTTCCCTGAAGGGGCCGCAGCGTCCACCCCCCGGCGCGGCCGGCCGCATGGCCGCCTTCGATTAACGATTTACCCATCTTCGGCAAGGAGAATGCCTCAGGGTCGACGTGCCGGGCCCGCAAAGAACGGGATCATGGAGCGGGTCACGGAACGGCGTCATATCGCGGATCTGCAGCGGCGGATCGCCGAGCTGGAGGCGGAGAACCGGCAGCTGTCGGCCAGGGTCGCGGCCGCGGCCGGCCCTGGCGACGGTGGCGTTCATGCCGAACAGATCTACAAGGTGGTGGAGGCCTCCCGCCAGGCCGTGGTCGTGCACCTCGCCAACAGACCGCTCTATTTCAATCCCGCCCTGATCGACCTGCTCGGCCTCGACAGCCGGGACGCATACCAGGACATCATGGCCTTCGTGCATCCCGAAGACCGCCCGGCGGTGGCGGCGGCGGCCCGGCGCTTCCTGGCCGGCGAGGTGCTGCCCCCCACCGGCGAGTTCCGGGTGCTGCGTGCCGACGGCAGGCAGGTCTGGGTCGAGGCCAGCACGACCACCGTCGACTGGCATGGGAGTCCCGCGGTGGCGACGGCGATGATCCCGGTCGACGACCGCAAGGCCGCCGAGCAGGACGTGCGGCGGTCGCGCCGCCTGTTCCAGACCGTCTTCGATACCTGCCCCGAGGTGATGACGATCAACGACATGGCCACCGGCTGCTATGTCGACGTCAACCGCGCCTTCCTCCACCAGTCCGGCCTGACGCGGGAGGAAGTGATCGGGCGCACCGTCGACGACCTGCAGTTCTTCGGCCCGGCGGACCGGGCCCTGATCAGCCGGTCGCTGCGCGGCCGGGACAGGGTGCGCGACCTCGAGCTGCAGGCCCGCTTCCGCAACGGCAGGGAGCGCAGCTTCCTGGTCGACGGCGAAGTCCTGCGCTTCCCCGGCCAGAAGCTGGTGCTGATGGTCGCCCGCGACATCACCGACCGGCGCCGCCAGGAGATCGAGCTGCGCCGCAGCCGCGAGGCGGCGGAACAGGCGAGCCAGTCGAAAAGCCGCTTCCTGGCCAGCGTCAGCCACGAGCTGCGCACGCCGCTGAACGCCATCATCGGCTTTTCCGAGGTGATGCGGGACGAGATGCTCGGCCCGCTCGGCGTCGCGCGCTATGCCGACTATGCCGGCGACATCCACCGCAGCGGCAGCCACCTGCTGGACATCATCAACGACCTGCTGGACCTGTCGAAGATGGAGGCGGGCAAGCTGGAGCTGAAGGCCGAGCCCCTGTCGCCGGCCACCGTGATCCGCGACAGCCTGGGCTTCCTGCGCGACCGGGCCGCCGCGACCGGCGTCACCCTGGAAGCCGACCTTCCCGACGGCCTGCCGGACCTGTTCGCCGATCCCAGGCTGCTGCGCCAGATCCTGCTCAACCTGACGGCCAACGCCCTGAATTTCACGCCGGCGGGCGGCAGGGTGGTCGCCGGCGCACGGCTGTCGGCGGAAGGCGTCTTGACCCTTTATGTGGACGATAGCGGCCCCGGCATGACCGAGGCCGAGGTCGCGGTCGCCCTCACCCCGTTCGGGCAGGTCGCGGAACCCAAGAACCGCCGCGAACACGGAACCGGGCTCGGCCTGCCGCTGGCGCAGCAGATGGCGCAGCTGCACGGCGCGTCGATGCGGATCGACAGCCGGCCGGGCCGCGGCACCACGGTCTCCGTGGCGATGCCGCAGGCGCGTGTCCGACCCACGGGCGCCGGTGCCGCCGGGGCGGATGGCGCGCAGGATCCTTCCGGGCGCTAGCCCTCGGGCCAGCGCCGCGGGACGTTCCCCACCAGAAGGCGGGCGATCGCGCCGCCGTCATCCTCCAGCGGCAGAATCAGGCGGTCCCAGCCGACCACGTGAAGCAGCACAGGCGGCGCGTGCCGGGTGAACAGCGGCGCCACCCGTCGCAGGCAGGCGCGATAGCCGGCCAGGAAGTACTCCGTCAACGGCGCGACCGGCAGTTCCGTCACCGTCCGGCCGGTGGCATCGAAGCCGGAGCGCGCCGCGATCGCGCTGCCATAGACGCGGTAGCGGAAATCGCGGCCGCCCTCCAAGACGTCCAGCAGCATGACGTAGCCGAGGGCGGGCTTCATCCGGGCCGGGTTCACCGCGGCGGCGCGCGGCACGCGGCATCCGGCCGGCAGGTCGGCCCAATAGGCCTGCAGGATGCGCAGGACCTCTTCCTCCAGGGCGTCGATGCCCGGGCACCAGACGGCGCCGCCGAAGCTGGCGCCGGACTGCCGGAGATGCCGTTCCGTGACACTGCCCCCGCCGGCAAGCAGGTCTTCCTCCATCGCCGTCGCCAGGTCCTCGCTGACCGGCTGGCCTTGAACATTCATGACGATTCCCGGGAGGGGCGGCACCCTGCCATGGCCCGTCGGCGGACGGGCGGGCGGGCGGCGCCCCGCTATTGAATGGTGGCGGGACCCTAGGACGGCCGGACGCCTATGAAAAGGAATACTTCCGGCTTGAACCACAGTAGAATCGCGTGATTAAAGGGACCGGACAAAGGACTCCGCCTTATTTACCGCCACCTCCACCGGCCCGCGCCGCCCGGCGGTCGGACGGCCATCATGGCGCCGGTATCGGCAGGGCGGTTCCGGTCTTCGCTCCGGCAGCCAAGGGACCCCTTCATGTCCGGCTTCGACCGTCGTTTCTCCCTCTGGGGCGAGATCATTGGCGACCCCCTTTCCCATGCGCTGATGACGGCCGTGGTCCATGTGATGGCGCAGCGCAGGACCCGGCCCCTGCGGATCCTGGAGGTCGGCGCCTGGATCGGCGGCTCCGCCGCCACCTGGTCGGAGGCGCTTTCCCGCCACCACCCGCCGGGCGGCACGATCCTCTGCGTCGATCCCTGGATCCGCTATCCGGTGGACAACGCGGTCCATGGCGCCGCGTTCATGGAGCGCTACATGGCGGCGCTGGACGAGGGCGAGGCGTTCCGCCGCTTCCTGCAGAACATCGCCGCCCTGCCCCATCCGGTGCATCCGCTGCGCGCGCCCAGCGACACGGCGCTGCCGCTGCTGCGCGACGGCAGCTTCGACATCGTCTATGTCGACGGCGATCATTCCTACGATGCCTGCCGGGGCGACCTGGCGGAGGCCCGGCGCCTGGTCGCCCCCGGCGGCATCGTCTGCGGCGACGACATGGACTGCCTGCCGCAGGACGTCGATGCCGCCTTCCTGGCCGCCAACCGCAACAAGCAGCCCGCCATCCACCCGGTCACCGGCGCCCAGTTCCATCCCGGCGTGACCCTGGCGGTGGCGGAGGCCTTCTCGGTTTCGGTCGCGCACGGCTTCTGGTGCACCGAACGCACCCCGGACGGCTTCGCCGCGCTGCCGCTGGCCGGGCTGCCGGTGTTCGTACCGCAACGCTTCGGCGCGGCAATGGCGGCGGAGGCCCGGCAGATCCTCGCGGCCGGCTGAACGGCGCGACGCGCCGGCCGCCGCCGGATCGCTTCCGGCGCGGGGATCCGCATCGAGGAAGGGACGAACGGCATGGACAGGTACCGGGAACACGATGCGCTGCTGCGCACACCGGCCGGCCTTCGGGGCTGGCGGGAGGCGCAGGGCCTGAGCCGCAGAGCGCTGGCGGACCTGCTGGGGATGTCCTTCCAGGCCGTGACGAAATGGGAGTCGGACGCGCGCCCCGTCCCGGCCTGGCTGCCACTGGCGCTGGCAGAGGTGCAGCGCAGAATGGCCGAGCGGGATTGGCCCAGCGGCGGCGGCACCTGAGGCCGGCTGCCGGTCAGGTCGCCCGAACAGTAATGGAAAGTGAAGGGAAGTGGTGCCCAGGGGCGGATTCGAACCACCGACACGCGGATTTTCAGTCCGCTGCTCTACCAACTGAGCTACCTGGGCTCCGGGACCTGCCCCGCGACGGAATCGATCCGCGACAGGGGCGGTCCGGCGGGCGGGCCGGCAGGCACGGGAACGGAGCCCGGACCATGACGGCGAATGCCGAAGGAAGGGCGGTATAATCGATCTGCCGGAGGCTGTCCAGACGCAACCTGGGGGCCGGAACCTGGAAGCCCGCGGCAGGTCAGGCCGGGGCGATCGCCGGGGCATGCCGGGGCACCGAGGGGTCGGCGGTGACGGCGGCGTTCACGCCGGCCGCGGCCAGGCGGTCGGGCGGCAGCAGGCGGGCGACTTCGGGTGGGCAGGCGAGCCGCAGGGGCCGGCCCTGCACCGCCGCCTGCTCGGCGCGCAGCCGGCGCAGCGCCAGCGCGGCGGCGGCGGCCGGGCGCAGCACCGGGGCGGCCGGCTCCAGCAGGCGCTCCGCCAGCGAGGGGCCGCGCCGCCGGCGCACCAGTTCCACCAGCCCCAGCGGCGAGAACGGCAGCACCTGCCCGACCTCCGGGTCGGCCGCCAGGGTGTCGCGCAGCGCTGCCAGCACCTCCGCCTGGTGGCGCGGGTCGCGCATCCGCAGGAAGTCGATGACGACCAGCCCGCCGATGCCACGCAGGCGCAGCTGGCGGGCGATCTCGGTCACCGCCTCCAGGTTCAGCCGCAGGGCGCCGGTGCCGGCCGCGCCGCCGCGCGCGCTGCCGGAATCCAGGTCGATGGCGGTCAGCGCCGGGGTCTCGACGATGCTGAGCCGTGCCCCCGATGCCAACGGCAGCAGCGGCTCCAGCGCCTGCTGTACGGCATCTTCCAGCACGCTGGCGGCATCCGTGTCGGCCGGCCCGGCCAGCCGCAGGGCGGTATCGGACGCGAAGTCCTGCAGCCAGCCGCGTGCCGCGGCCAGGGCGGTGCCGTCCAGCGCCAGGACCGCGTCGCCGGGCTGCAGCCAGTCCCGCAGCAATGCCGGCAGGGGGTCGGCGTCCAGCAGGCGGCCGACCTCCGTCGCCGCCTGAAGCCGCTGCCAGGTGCGGCGCAGCCGGTCATATTCGTCCAGCAGCACGGCCGGGGTCGCGCCGGCGGCGGCCGTGCGCAGGATGCAGCCGGCCGGCGCATGGCCCGACCGCCCGTAATCCGACCGCCCGTAATCCGGCCGCCCGGCATCCGGGTCCGCGACCTCGCGCGCCAGGATGCCGCGCAGGCGCTGTCGCTCGGCCGCATCGGCGATGCGGCGGGAGACGGTCAGGTCGCTGTCGGTCGGGGTCAGCACCAGCCGGTGGCCGGGCAGCTGCACGGCCATGGTCAGGCCGGCGCCCTTGTCCGCCAGGGCGCCGTGACGCGCCTGGACCAGGATCGCCTGGCCTTCCTGAAGGCGGCGCTGCAGCGGGCGCTGGCTGCGGGGGCGGGCATCGGACGCGTCCAGATAGCCGTCGCGGCCGGCGCCGATCTCGACGAAGGCCGCCTGCAGGTCGCGGTCGACCCGGCGCACCCGGCCCAGGAAGACATCGCCTTCCTGCGGCTGGCCGTCGCCGGCCGGCACGACGCGCAGGTCGACCGCCCGCCCGCCTTCCAGGCGCGCGGCACGAAGCTCCAGCGGGCTCGTCTCAAGAAGGATCTGCGCCATGCCTGCCCCGCGTCCGCCCCTCGTCCCTGTGCCGGTCCGGCCGGTTCAGGGCCAGAGCGGGTAGCCGAGGCCGCGCAGCAGGGCGCCGGTCTCGAACAGCGGCAGGCCGACCACGTTGGAATGGGAGCCGTTGAGGTCGGCGACGAACAGGGCGCCGCGGCCCTGGATCGCATAGCCGCCGGCCTTGCCCTGCCACTCGCCGCCGGCGAGGTAGCCCGCCCGCTCGGTCGCATCCAGCCGCTTGAAGGTGACGATGCTGGTGACCAGGCGGCAGACCTGGCGGCCGTCGGGTGCCGCCAGGCAGAGCCCGGTCGTCACCCGGTGCCGGCGGCCGGAGAGCAGCTTCAGGCAGTCCGCTGCCTCGTCGACCGTCTCTGCCTTCGGCAGGATGCGGCGGCCGCAGGCGACGACCGTGTCGGCGGCAAGCACGAAGGCGCCCGGCTCCAGGCCGGCGACCGCAGCGGCCTTGGCGCGGCACAGCCGTTCCGCCAGCTGTCGCGGCAGTTCGCCGCGGCGCGGGGTTTCGTCGATCTCCGCCGGCCGCACCGCGTCGGGCCGGACGCCGATCTGCGCCAGCAGGTCGCGCCGTCGCGGGCTGGCGGAAGCCAGCACCAGGCGCGGCGCGACAGCCGGTGCGGCCGCGGCGTGCATCTGCTCGTCAGGCGTCATGGCGAGGTCTCGGTCGCGCGGCCGCAGCGACGGATCGGGCCGCAGCGACAAATCGGGCCGGTGTTGGCCCGGCCCTGCCGTGGCTGGCAGCGGGCGGCGCGCGGGAAGGGCTGCGGCGGAACAGGTACGCAGCCCGAGGCGGGCGAAGCGCCCAGCCTACTTGAAGCGGAACGTGATGCGACCCTTGGTCAGGTCATAGGGGGTCATCTCGACCATGACCTTGTCGCCGGCCAGCACACGGATACGGTTCTTGCGCATCTTTCCCGAGGTGTGCGCCAGCACCTCATGTTCGTTTTCCAGCATCACGCGGAACATCGCATTCGGCAGAAGCTCCGTCACGACACCGGGAAACTCCAGAAGTTCTTCCTTCGCCATCTGTCCTCCTCTTTGCGGATGTGGCGGAACATGCTGCGCCGCACGGGAAAAGGCAAGTCGCGACGATTGCATGGCTGCCTGTCGCGGATCTCGCCGCCGGGCGGCGGCCCGCAGTCAGGGATTGGCCGGCAGCGGCCGGACGAGCCGCTCCTTGATCCGGTCCATCAGGCCGTCCCGCACCTGCCGGTAGGCCATCAGGCGATGTTCCCGGCTGCCTTCGACCAGCGACGGGTCAAAGGTGTTCCAGTATTCGACCTCGCAGGCGAACATCCGGGTCATGTCGACCGCCCGGTGCTGTGCCTCCGGCGACAGGCTGAGGATCAGGTCGAAACTGGAATCGGTCAGGTCGTCGAAGCTTTTCGCGCGGTGGCCGGAAATGTCGATGCCGATCTCGTCCATCACCGCCACCGCGAAGGGGTCGAGCTCGCCCTTCCGCACGCCGACGGAGTCGATGAAGATTCCATGCCCGACCAGGAACTTCGCGATGCCTTCCGCCATCGGCGAGCGCAGGGCGTTCTCCGTGCAGGCGAACAATACGGCACCTGGGCGGTCCAAAGGCTGCACCCTCAGCGGATATGCAGGACGCAGATCAGGGTGAACAGCCGGCGCGCAGTGTCGAAATCCATCTCCACCTTGCCGGCCATCCGCTCCTTCAGCAGGGTGGAGCCTTCGTTGTGGATGGCGCGGCGGCCCATGTCGATCGCCTCGATCTTCGACGGCGTGGCGGTCTTGATCGCCTGGTAGTAGCTGTCGCAGATCTCGAAATAGTCCTTCACGATCTTCCGGAACGGGCTGAGCGCCAGGATGATGCGGCCATGCGGCGCGTCGCCGTCGACCCGGATGTCGAACACCAGGCGGCCATCCTCGATGCCCAGGCGCAGGTGATAGGGACCGCCGTCGGAGCCGATCGGCTGGAAGCTGTTGTCCTCCAGCAGGTCGAAGATCGCGACCTTCCGCTCATGCTCGATATCGGCGTTGCGGCGCAGCACGGTTGCCGCGTCGAGGGTCAGGTTGTCGATCCGGAAACCGCGATCCGGTGCCGTCGATCCCGATCCTGCGCCGCCCGCCCCGCCCTTGCCCGGCATCGCCCCGCCCCGCCTCAGGCCCGCCGGTTCAGGCGGATGCCGATCGACAGCGCATGGGCCGGCAGGCCCTCCGCCTCGGCCAGGGTCATCGCCGCCGGGCCGATCTCCCCCAGCGCCGCGGCATCGCATTCGATCACCGCGCTGCGCCGCAGGAAGTCGTAGACCGACAGGCCGGAGGAGAAGCGCGCCGTCCGCCCGGTCGGCAGCACATGGTTGGGCCCGGCGACATAATCGCCGACCGCCTCCGGCGTGTGGCGGCCGACGAAGATCGCGCCGGCATTGCGGATCCCGTCCAGCAGCGGCTGCGGCTCCGCCACCGCCAGTTCCAGATGCTCCGGCGCCAGCCGGTTCACCAGCGGCACGGCGGCCGCCAGGTCGGGCACGGTGATCAGGGCGCCGTAGCGCTGCCAGCTCTGCGCGGCGATCTGCGCCCGCGGCAGGACCGCCAGGTGCGCCTCCACCGCGGCGGCGACGGCATCGGCGAAGCCGGCATCGTCGGTAACCAGGATCGCCTGCGCCACCTCGTCATGCTCCGCCTGGCTCAGCAGGTCGGCGGCGATCCAGGCCGGGTCGTTGTCGCCGTCGGCGACCACCAGGATCTCCGACGGGCCGGCGATGGAATCGATCCCCACCTGGCCGAAGACCTGCCGCTTGGCGGTGGCGACATAGGCATTGCCGGGGCCGACGATGGTGTCGACGGGGGCGATGCTTTCCGTGCCATAGGCCAGGGCGGCGATCGCCTGCGCGCCGCCGACCCGGTAGATCTCCGACACGCCGGCCAGTTCCGCGGCCAGCAGGACGGCGCCGTTCAGCACCCCGTCGGGGGTCGGCACGACCATCACCAGGCGCTGCACCCCGGCCACCCAGGCCGGCACCGCGTTCATCAGCACGGAGGAGGGATAGGCCGCCTTGCCGCCGGGCACGTACAGGCCGGCGGCGGCCACCGGCCGCCAGCGCTGTCCCAGCCGCACGCCGGCGGCATCGCGGAACTGGTCGTCCTTCGGCAGCTGCCGCCAGTGGAAGGCGCGGATCCGTTCCGCCGCCACCTCCAGCGCCGCCCGCACTTCGGGTGCGACGGCGGCCACCGCGTCGGCCCGCTCCGCCTCGCCGATGGCGAGGGCGGCGGGGCGGACCCGGTCGAAACGCTCGGTATAGTCGAACAGGGCGGCATCGCCGCGGGCGCGGACCTCGGCGATGATCTCCGCCACCGTGGCGCCGACCTCCGGGTCGCTCTCCCGCTTGTCGCCGACCAGGCGGGCGAAATCCGCCTCGAAACCCTCTGCAGCGGCATCCAGCCTAAGCGGCATCCAGCACCTCCTGGAAGCGGTCGATCCAGGCATTGACCTGGACGGGGCGCATCTTCAGCGCGGCCCGGTTCACCACCAGGCGGGAGGTGACCTCGGCGATCGTCTCCACCTCCACCAGGCCGTTCGCCTTCAGGGTGGCGCCGGTGGAGACCAGGTCGACGATGCGCCGGCACAGCCCCAGGGAGGGCGCCAGCTCCATCGCGCCGTTCAGCTTGATGCATTCCGCCTGCACGCCACGGGCGGCGAAATGGGCGCGGGTGACGTTGGGATACTTGGTCGCCACCCGGACATGGCTCCAGCGGGCGGGATCGTCGTCCTTCGTCATCTCCACCGGCTCGGCCACCGCCAGGCGGCAATGGCCGACATCCAGGTCCAGCGGGGCGTAGATCTCCGCATAGTCGAATTCCATCAGCACGTCCCGGCCGGCAATCCCCAGATGGGCGGCGCCGAAGGCCACGAAGGTGGCGGCGTCGAACGACCGCACGCGGATCAGGTCGAGGTCGCGATGGTTGGTCTTGAAGCGCAGCTGCCGGCTGCGCGGATCGTCGAAGGCGGGTTCCGGCTCGATGCCGACCTGGCGCAGCAGCGGCATCACCTCGTCGAGGATGCGGCCCTTCGGCAGGGCAAAGACAAGCGGGGCGTTGGCAATCATGCGCAGGTCCGATGGCAGCGGGCGGGGCCTGGCGGCCGCCGGGACCGCCCGGGCACGGCCCCGGGCGCTGTCCTCTGGCGATGACGGCCTGGCCTGGGTCCGCCTGACGATATGGGGACCCTGCATCCCGCATGCACGGGGCCGGGCCGTCCGGAATCCTCCCCTGCCGGAGCCGGGCCCCGGGCCGAACCGCGCCGCCGGGGCCTAACCCTTGTCCAGATCGTGGTCCGGGGTCAGCCGCGTGGCATAGGGGGCGCCCAGATCCGCCAGGGACATGTCGATACATTCGACGCGCAGGGTGATCGCACTCCCGCCTGCGAAAATCAAGCTGATCGCCCCGTCGACGGCGGCTTCCGCCGCTTCGTCGCCGGTCGCACCCTCACCGTCGGGCACCGGCTGCGGGAAATCGGCGGTGACCGCCAGCAGCACCAGGATGTCGTCGGGCCGGTCCTGGGCGATGCCGCGACTGGACACCGACAGCACGCTGTCGACATGGGCGCCGAAACCGACCCGCGCGGGCTTTCCGCCGTCGGGCACGGCCGCCTGCTCCCACTGGAAGCGGCTGCCGCCGAAGGCGAAGCGCCGCCGCTTCGGCAGCCAGGCGATGTCGCCGACCCGCACCGCGGCGTCCTGCAGGAGGGCGGAGATCACCGCCAGATCCTCCAGGTCCTGGGCCTGCAGTCGTGCCGTCATCACCGTCGTCCGCGCCGCACCGTCAGACCCGCTCGATCCGCGCGCCGCAGCGGCCGAGCTTTTCCTCCAGCCGTTCATAGCCGCGGTCCAGATGGTAGACCCGGTTGACCAGGGTCTCCCCCTTCGCCACCAGACCCGCCAGCACCAGGGAGACGGAGGCGCGCAGGTCGGTCGCCATCACCGGCGCGCCGTTCAGTTCCGCCACCCCGCGCACCAGCGCGGAGGCGCCATGCACGGTGATGTTGGCGCCCATCCGCGCCAGTTCCGGCACGTGCATGAAGCGGTTCTCGAAGATCGTCTCGGTGATCATCGCGGCACCTTCCGCGCCGGTCATCAGCGCCATCATCTGCGCCTGCATGTCGGTCGGGAAGCCGGGATAGGGCTCGGTCATGATGTCGACCCCGGTCAGGCCGTTACCGTTGCGGCGCACCCGGACGCCGGGGGCCGCGGCGCCGCTCTCGTCGATCACCTCGACCCCGGCGCGGGTCAGCACATCGGTCGTGGTGGCGATCAGGTCGGCCCGCGCGCCCTGCAGCAGCACGTCGCCGCCGGCCATCGCCACCGCCACCGCGTAGGTGCCGCTCTCGATCCGATCGGGCAGGATCGCATGGCGGGCGCCGTGCAGGCTGTCGCGGCCGCGCACCGTGACCGTCGACGTGCCCAGCCCCTCGATCTCCGCGCCCATGGCGATCAGGCAATGGCCCAGGTCGACCACCTCCGGCTCCTGCGCGGCGTTGCGGATCACCGTCTCGCCGCGGGCCAGGCTGGCCGCCATCAGGATATTCTCCGTCGCGCCGACGGAGACGAAGGGGAAGCGCACCTCCGCGCCCACCAGCCCGTCGGGCGCCTCCGCCTTGATATAGCCGGACTCGACTTGCAGCCGGGCGCCCAGCGCCTGCAACGCCTGCATGTGCAGGTCCACCGGCCTTGTGCCGATCGCGCAGCCGCCCGGCAGGCTGACCTCCGCCCGCCCGAAGCGCGCCAGCAGCGGCCCCAGAACCAGCACGCTGGCGCGCATCTTCCGCACCAGGTCGTAGGGCGCGCGCAGGTTGTGCACGTTGCCGGCGTTCAGGTGCAGGGTCTGGCCGGGCGCGTCCGCCGCCGGCGGGGCGTCGCCCTCCTCCTCCGCGCCGTCGATCTGCACGCCGTGCTGGATCAGCAGCTGCGACATGGAACGGATATCCGCCAGCCGCGGCACATCCTCCAGCACCAGGGTGCCGTCGGTCAGCAGCGCCGCCGCCATCAGCGGCAGCGCGGCGTTCTTCGCGCCGCCGATCCGGATCGTGCCGTTCAGCGGCGTGCCGCCGATGATCCGGATCTTGTCCATCGCTTCGCCGCGGCCGATGCCGGCCGCGCCTTCGGGCTGTTCGAACTGACGCATGAACCCCTATTCCCCAAACTGACGGCTGCCACCAGCCCGAAGGCTGTCCCCGGCCTCGCGGCTGTCGCTGACCTGATGCACTGCTGCCGCCGACTGCCCGGTTCCCCTGCCCGGTCGCCGCGCTGCTCCGCGGTTCCGGGCGCATTCGGCTCGACCGCCGGCTGCACTGCGTCTACCCCGCTGCGCTTTACAACGGAGAAATGCGGCAAGAGTTCGGCAAGGCCGCAAAATTGCCGGAATTCCCCGCTTCCGCCTGGCACCGACCCCGCCGGCACGGTCAGAGCCGCGGCAGGGTCACACCGCGCTGGCCCATATATTTGCCCGCCCGGTCCTTGTAGGAGACCTCGCAGGGCTCGTTGCCCTGCAGGAACAGGAACTGGCAGGCGCCCTCATTGGCATAGACGCGGGCGGGCAGCGGCGTGGTGTTGGAGAATTCCAAAGTGACATGCCCCTCCCATTCCGGCTCCAGCGGGGTGACGTTCACGATGATGCCGCAGCGGGCATAGGTGGATTTGCCCAGGCAGATCACCAGCACGTCGCGCGGGATGCGGAAATATTCCACCGTGGAGGCCAGCGCGAAGGAGTTCGGCGGGATGATGCAGACGTCGGTCTCCCGGTCCACGAAGCTGTCGGGGGAGAAGGCTTTCGGGTCGACGGTCGCCGAATTGACGTTGGTGAAGATCTTGAACTGCGGCGAGACCCGCGCGTCATAGCCGTAGGAGGACAGGCCGTAGGAGATCGTGCCCTCGCGCTTCTGCGCCTCCACGAACGGCTCGATCATGCCATGCTCGGTCGCCATCCGGCGGATCCAGCGGTCGGACATGATCGCCACGGCGGCATACTCCCCAAAAGGCGGCGGAACTGGGCTTGCGGAAGACGGTCGGCAGCGGGCGGAGCGGCGACCGTCGTGACGGTTCCGTGTCACCCGCAGACACTGCGCCTGCACTATCCCGATTGCCCCGGCACCGGCAAGAGTCTCCGAAAGCCGCTCTGGCTGCGGCCCTGCGGCCGGCCGCGGCGCGCGGTGCGCTCAGTCCTGCGATGAATCGGGCGGGGTGCGGACATCCGTGCCGGGTGAATCGGCCGGCGCCTTGCGGCGGCGCAGGTTCTGCCGCAGGGCCGCCGCCAGCCGCGCCTGGCGCTCGGCCCGCGCCTCCGCCTTGGCGGTTCCGGCACGTGCCGGCGGCACCTTTTCCGAACCTTTCTCGTCATCGCTCATGGTCCTTGCGTAATTCCGCCGCGCAGCGCTTGCAAGCCGGCGCGGCCTGTGGCAGGTTCCGCCGCCTCGCGGGGGTCGCATGGCCGGGCGTCAGCCCGGGGCGCCCCGCACCGGATGCTGCAGTAGCTCAGGGGTAGAGCACGTCCTTGGTAAGGACGGGGTCGGAGGTTCAATTCCTCTCTGCAGCACCATTTCTTCCCCGACCCCACAATTTTCCTCTAAGATCTTGAACGGCAAGGAAAATTTTGGGTTCAAAAAGCCCCTTTTGCGGTCATAGGTCAGGAAGTCGCCGAAGGCGAGTCTGAGCACCGCCCGCTTATGCGCGAGAGCGCCGGAATCCCACAGTTTTCGGGGCTCGTTCAGGAAGGTCATGGCGTGTTCAAACGCCGTGTCGAAGGCAGCCTGTTTCGAGGCCGGATTGGCGGCTTGTTCGCTTAGGAGGAGCTTCTCTCGCTCCAGGCTTTCGATGCGGGCTTCATAGGCCGCAACGACGCGCGGATGGCTGGCCGTCACCACCGCCTCGACCAGCTTCTCGATCTTCCCCTCGATCTGCTGCATTTCTGCCTTCAGTGCCCCCCCCTGCCGTTCTGCCAGTTCGGCATAGTGGTCCCATGCGTTGCGGAACATCGTGGCCGCGAGACGGAACAAATTCTCAGTTGGGTGCATGGAGGAGAGGAGGGTGGCGAACCGCTCCTCGATCTGGGCGCGGGGTATGGATTTCCCATACTCGGCGCAGCCCTTCTTCCGGCAACGGTAGTAGGCATGACGGGCGAGCCTGCCTTTGGACCAACCGCCCGTGAGGGGCGTATCGCATTGGGCGCACTTCACGGCCCCGCGAAGCGGGAAATCTTCATTGAGATCTTTGCGCGTGGTTGCGTACCCCGTCTCGGCTAGACGTTGCTGGATGCGCTGGAAGGTTGTGAGCGAAATCAGGGCTTCGTGACGCCCCTTCCGCAATGTCACCCCCCATTCCGGAGCGCTGACATAACCGGCGTAGACCGCCTTACGCAGCAGGCGCGCGACGGTCATCGGACGGATCTCGCCGTTCGGCTTGTCCTTGGGAAAGAGCGGCTGCGCTTCGAGAAAGCGCTTCACCTCGGTTTGCGTGGAAAGCTGTCCGGCGGCAAATCGTTCCAAGGTGTCGCGCACCACAGAGGCCAGCGGTTCGTCCGCCACCAGCTCTTTACCGCCATGCTGCGCCTTGACGTACTTGTACCCATGTGGCGCGCGGAAAACCCAGAAACCTTGCTCCACGCGGGCCTTCATCTTCTGAACGACCTGCCGCGCGTTCTGCTCGCGCTCAAGTTGGCCCTGCGCAGCAAATACGGTTTCAACGAACTTGCCCTCGGGCGTGTCTTCGAAGCGGAAATTCAGGCACTCGACCGCCGCGTTGCGAAGCTGAAGTTCTCGGCGCAGCCGGAGGTGAAATTCTGTATCCCTGGCAAAGCGCTTTAGGTCGTCGAAAATCACCACAAATGGTGCGCCGTTCTGCCGATCCAGATAGCGCAATAGGGCGACCATCCCCGTGCGTTTGAGAAAGTCACCCCCGCCGGATACATCATCCGGAAACACCGCTTCGACCGAATAGCCTCGCTCCGCCGCGAACTGGCGGCAGCGATGCTCCTGTGACTCCAAAGCCGAGGTTTCGCTCGACTGCTTCTTGCTGGATACCCGACAATAAATTAATGCACGCATCCCCCTGTGCTGAATGTTCATTTTTGAATCCTTTCTGCCTCCGAATGGGCATTTCCATCGGCGGCGGCGTTAAATGATTTTCGCTGAATTTGACTGTCTAATCCTACCGCATCCGGCATCGAAATCGGCAGATTTGTGCGGTTTTCACGAAGTTTTCCACAGGCGTTTTGCGCCTGCTGGGCCGGATGGACATTGAAGCCAAGGGCGACAAAGTCGCAGATGATCGACCAGAGCGCCTCGAGGAATTCCCGCTTCTGTTCCTCGCTGAGGCTCGTATCTTCGAGATACTGGGCGTACAGGTCGTAATCTACGCTGAGGACAGGAGGGGCATGAGGGGTGTTGCGTGTGTTGTCATCGTTCTTGCTTCCGGTCATGGCCGTCTCCTTGTCTAAATCGTGTCTCCTATTCCCTCGCTCCTTTCCTTGCTGCGATAGAACATATCATGAACATTTATAGATAAAATCCTATCGCAGTGCAAGGAGAATTTCAGGAATTCGGGCTATCTGTTCCGGTTCTTCGCAGGCGAAGGCGCGCTGCGGTCGGCTCGCTTCTCGCGGAACGCCTCGCGCCTGGTGTCACGATCCTCGCCTTCGGGTCTGCGTTCCTGTTCACGGTCCGCACGGCTCATATCCCGAGTGCGATTGTATGCTTCCCGCGCCAGTTCCGAGATCTTGAGCAAGTCGGCAGCAACGAAGCTGTTGGTGTCGCGATACTCCCCGTCACGGTCCTTGTAGGAGCGGGTGAAGGTGGTGGCGTAGAAATCGCGCTCCTCGCCCTCGTTGCGCCAGATACTGGCCTTCAGGCGCCCGTCGCGGATCACCTCGACCGGCTGATTGGGGGCCGGATTGTCCTCACGGTCACGATCCATGATGCGCTTCTCCTTTCCTCAGGTGGGTCACCGGCTGCGCTTCAGGACACGGACACGCCCGCCGGTCTGGCGGTCCGTGCGTTCCTTGATGAAGGCGGCCTTGCGGGCCTCCCGCGCTTCCTGATTCCACGCTGCGTTGAAGGCAGCGCGGTCGCTGTCGATGGCCATATCGGGCGAAGGACGCGGCGCGGGGTGCGGCTTGTCCCTGGCGACCATGGCGGAGCCTCGGCCCTCGGTCGGCGACTTGCCGCCGGTGCGAGCCGTCTCGAAGGACCGCGCGGCAATATCGGTCCGGTCGAGCGTAGAGACGCGCCCGGGAAGATCGGCGCGATTGGCATAGGCATAGGATGCCCGCTGCCTATTGGCGTGAGCTGTCATGACGATTTCCTTGTCAGAGAGTGTGAAGGTCCGGAGCGGATCAGCCGATCCGCGACCAGGTGCCATCCGCATATTGCGGGTAGTGGGCGAACCGGCGGGGTACGGGCTCCACGATCACCCGCCGCCAGCGGTGGCCCCATGCGGTCTTAACACGCACGCGGTTCTGCGGCGGGTGGTAAGGGTTCGGGTGATAGCGCCCCGCCATGAACCTCTGCTCGAAATACGCCCGCCGGTCGGCCTCGATAGGATGCGCCAAACCATCGGCAAAGACGATCTGCTTGTCTGGCGCCATATTCAGGAGCTGATCCGGACTGCGCAGCGGCAGGCCGCGTTTGGCGGGCAAGGTTGCCGCGTGACTGTGATGGGCGAGTTCGAGGCCCGCCTCGAACGGGTCCGCGCCGTTCATAAGGGCCTGGAGCGCCTTCTGGCGGGCAAGACGCGCTTCCGCCTCACGCCTTGTGTCGCGATATTCCAGCGTCTGGATGCCGAGCATGCGCGAGAGCGTCTCTGCCGTATTCAGATCGCGCACCGCGAAGTAGCTCTGCAGGGCCGCCGAGGATGTGATGATGTCCTCCGCATCCGGCCCCAGCGCCTTCATCTGCTTGAGGCTCTGGAACACCGCCCAAGGCCGGATGCCGATACCGGCCCCGTAGGTGAAGAGCTTCACTGCCAGCGGAAAGGCGCCGAGCTGGGCGCATTCGTCCAGCACCCAGGTCTGCCGCGGCGCTTCCGGCGCGCGGGACTTGTAGATCATCCCGGCAACGAAGAACGCCTTGATGACAGGCCCCCAGGCGGAGATGAACTCCGCCGGCGGCATGGCGTAGAACTGATAGGCTTGGCCGCGCTCGCACAGCTGCGCCATCGAGAAGTCATAGGGCGGCGAGACAGACTCCAGCAGGACCGGATCGGACAGGCAGGCGAACGCCTTGAACAGCTCGCCCAGGATGCCGTGAAAGCCACCTGTGGAATCATCCCGACTTTCGTTGATTTCCTCCTCGATTCTTGCCGAGAGAGGAACACCGGACTCCGCCATTTCGAACGCGAAATCCTGCCAGGTGTCGCCGCCGCCAGGAATGAGGTTCAGCGCGTGATAGAGATCGGGCAGCATCAGTACGCCCTTGAGACGCACCAGGGTCAGCACGATCGCTTCAAGAAATTCGCGGGCACGGCCCTCGAAAAAGGCTGACTGCGCGCTGCCGGATGGGGGGATCATGTTCTCGCAGAAGACCTTGGTGTCCGAGACGAGCGTCGGACTGTCGATCTTCAGATAGTCGACCGGATTGATGCGGTTGCCGCGAATGCCGTGCAGCCTCGCAGGGTTCCAGTAGATGGCGAACTTCCTGTCTGGGGTGAGATCGCGACTGATCGCAGCCAACTCGCCCTTCATGTCGAGGATCAGCATGGAGGGGGCGTGAATGCCGGAGCAGATATTGTAGGCAAGCACGTCCTTCAGCTTGCCGCCGCGCGCACCCGCCACCAGCAGGAGCCCGCCCATGCCGGAATACCAAAGCGGCCAGCGGCCAAGGAAACCGATCAACAGCGAATGCGGGCGCTGCTTGAACATGCCAGCGGCGGCGACCTCTTCGGGGTTGCAGAAGGCGGCGGAACCGAAAGGGTGAGAAGCGTTGTCCATATGGGTCTCTCCGTTGGACGCGCACAAAAAAATCGGGCGGGACCAGAGGCCCCGCCCGATTGCGCAGAAGTTGGAATGGAAGGTCAGGTGATCGCGCTGAGGAGACCGAGGGCGATGAAGAGCACGAAGGCCGCACCGAGGACGGCCTCCCAGTCGATCACGCGCTTGTAGCGCCGCACATGGACGGTGCCACCGCCGACCTGCTTGGGCTTGGTGAAGAAGGACATAGGCATCTTCCCTTCTGTCTGGTTCAGTGGACGTAGAAGAACCGGAGGAAGAAGACGCTTGCGGCCATGATGAGACCGGTCGACAAGGTTGCCGCCGTGAAGCTGAAAATCAGCGTGCCGCAGATTGCGCCCCATCCCAGCCCGACGATTTCGCTGACTGACGGGCCGTAATGCGTAGCCGCGTAGTCCTGCACGAATTCCACTGTCAGGCCGTAGAACGGTCCGGTTCCAAAGAACGTCACGACGACCGCCAGCGTGTACGCGAAGATGCGCGTGGCGGTCATGAAGGTCCCGTAAGACCCGCCTTTGGTACTGTTGGGGTTAGTGGTCATCCCGGCCCTTTCGTGTGATTGCTCCGAAAGACCGAGGACCGTTTTACGCCTGCTCTCTATGCGGTCAGGGGGGATAAGGGGAAATGGCGGCACGGGAACCACCGCGCCGCGCCGCCATCGCGTCCCTACCGCTGTTCGCGATCCGGCTCGTTGTCGTTGGCGGCCTTGCCCTCCAGCCCCCAGAACTGCGCCTCCTGCGGATAGCAGGCCCGAAGGATGGTGAGCACAACGCGGACCCGCTCGCGGGCCTCTCGCCGCACACGCACGGACGCGCCAGGCGGCTTGCAGGTCCACGCCTTGAACCAATCGCGAATGCCGCACTGTTCGAGGACTTCCGTGTCGAGAAACACCTCTTCGCCAGCGGGATCCACGATCCAGCCCCGATAGTCGCGATAGGCGTCGATCAGGAAATCCCGCCAGCCATCCGGCGAATTGCCGAGCCGGTAGGCGAAGGCACGCCCGTCGCGCAGGAAGGCCGGATTGGCGAGTTCGTCATCCGTGACGACGGGCGCACTCATGCGGCGGCAATAGCCAAGGGACAGGCAGAACGGGCAAAGGGGCTGGCGCATGACAGGTATCCTCCTTCTCCGTAGCCCTCGCCATTCTTCTTACCCTTCGGGGGAGGGCTTTCAGGGCGAGGAGGTGAAGATGGGAGAATAATATGGCTAGCCATATCTATCAAGCCACGCTGGGGCTAAGGCTGCTCGTAGGTAGTCTCTGCCTCTGCCTCTTGAGCCCCCAACTCAATCAGATACTCTAGTGCTGCTCTCTTGCTCGGAAATTTTTTTGCAATTTCATTAAATAAATCTCTATGATCACGCGAAACTCTGACTACCAAATTTGGAGTAGTTCTATTCTCCTCATGATTTGGGGGCAGATCGGGTTTCAGCAATTCATGCTTGTTGGCTCTATATATTCTTTTTTTCGAAGCCTTCATTTCTTCTGAAATTATTCTTTTCTTCTGCTTTGTATTTAGTATCAAATTATTAACATCTTCCAGTGAATTTTCTTTATCGTTATCATTCGGAGTGTCGATTTTCTTATATTTTCGAACATTACTCACAACTCGCAACAACTCCCTTATATTCGCCTGAGTAAAATACCTTAAAAAGTCCGCCTCTATGTTATATTTTTTGCTAATTTTCAAAATTTTCAGAACATTTTCAAAAATATCTATTGATATCTTTCTATCCTTCTCCGAGAGATACTCCAGATCGAATATCGGGCAGGATCTAAGGTCTTGCGCAATTTTCTTGCACAACTCGCCAATTTCATCGACTTTTTCCTGTCGAGAATAATCTCCCTTACTATTTGTTTTGGAACGCGCAGAGCTCTTGTGACTGATGTCGTTCTCAGAGTCACGCCTATCTATTTTGGTTCCTTTCGGAGACATTGTGCTCACCATCCGAGTCAAGCTCTGTCTGGATACGGTCCTTGAACCCTTGCAGGGTCCTCAAGGTCGCAGGAGAGTTTAGCCGTCGCAGCGCATTTGTATAACGGGCGCGGACGGCCTTGCCGCTGATGCCGAGCGCCGCCTCGATATCGGGGACGGCCATGCCATCCAGCGCGAAACGCGAGAAGACCTCGAAATCTTCCGGCGACAGCCGTCGCACCAGCTCCTCGGCAATCCTCACCCCATCGCCATCACGGACAAGACTCCGCGCGTCCAGCAAGTCGACCACCGCCTTCGCCTGGTCCGCGCATAGGCTGCGCTCGGGATAGTGCTTCGGGACCGGTTGCTTCGTGGCCCTCCGCCCGTAGCCGTCATCATAGGTCTCCCGCAATCGATAGGGGCGATCCAGAACATCCTCGGGGAACAGGTCGGCGACCTCGCATTCGAGCGCCGCGCACATCCCCGCAACGTCGTATTTGACGTAGCCATGCCGGTCGATGGGCGAGCGTTCCGCGGTGATGTAGCTGTGAATGCAGTTGTAGTGGATACCCAGATGCTCGGCGAGGCGGGAGATACTGCCGAAGGGCGAGGCGGAAATCACCTCGATGAGCTTGGTATTCTTCTGTGTAGAGTGCGGGTCCATATCGCAATATTACACTAAATACAATTTGAAATGTTTTTTAATAAAAATTTATGCAATTTACATAATTCTTTAAGCATTCTTCTGTAATGTATCAGTAGCTCAGATTTTAATTATAGAGCTATTTGCCAATTTATTCAAGAAAAGGTGAATTTAAGACAAGTTTAGGTGGGGCGAAATGGGGATTTCAAAAGCCGATATTGAGGAAATGAAGAGCCGTGTGCCGGAGCAATTCCGCGTGCAGGAGGACAGTGCGCAGCCGCTGACGGGCGCATTCACCTCCGACACATCTGCCGACATCCGTGCCGAGATCGCAGACACCGGCCAAGCCATGAAGGACGACATCGACCTTATCAAGGCCGAAGGCGTGGAAGCTCTCGCCGGAAGCCGCAAGATCGACACGCTGGAGGATCTGCGGGCGCTAGCGACAGTGCTAGAAGCTGCCGAAACTGAGGACGGAATCAGAAACGCTCTGGCAGGCTATTCAACGCGGATGATCGCAAACTATTTTGCTTTCCGCGACGAACGCCTGACCGAAGCGCTAGCGGATGGCCGCAGAGCCAGCCGCGATGCACATTATCTGGTCTTGCTCGCGACACAGCTAAATTACTGGCAGCAGGAGTTTCAACGATTTGATGGTTATGTTGACGCGCTAACTGACTACCAGAGGCGGCTGGAGAATGGCGAAACCTTCACCAAGGATGAATTGCCACCGGAAGTTAGGGAAGCAATAGACGAGTATGAAGAAGCAAATCCTGATATAACTGTCGACTGGAACGACCCGGAAAGCATTCGACTTGTAGAAGAATGGGCGAAGCAAAATCGAGATCATGCCGCGAAAACAAAATCCGAAATCAAACAAGAGAGTGATGCCTTCTTAAGTGAAGTCGAACCATCAGAAGAAATTTCGATTTTGAAGAGCGCGGCAAGCGAGTATACGGACGACCCCTTTGAAACTCTCGACTGCGCCGAAAAATTCAATGCCTGCGCAGCGGGAACACCAAAGCAGGATGTTCCTATAGTGGAAAGCAAGCTGAATATATCGCCTGAGGATATGTTCAACAATATGTAGGTTTAATTCGTAGAAGGGGAGGCTGTTCTCTGGGCCAAGGTTGCTCCTGAAACATCTGGACGTGAATCATTGTATAGCGTTATAATACGCTGAGATGTCGTCCACTTTATCATTGGATCGCCCCCGCCTTGATTGAACGGCAGGTAGTCTCCGTTTGGCGCATACGCGATCACCCGTCCATCGCCATCCCTGACTTGCAAGATGCCATAGACTACCGGTTCGCCATCTGCGTCCATTGTGCGTTTTGCACCTTGAACGACATTTTCTAGTTCTTTTTCGTTTGTGCCGAAATATACAAGTAGAAGACTATCTAACCCCTTTGCTGCACTCAGAGCCCAGTTGTGAGCATCTGCACGGTTCCAGTTGGCCGGAGCTTGCTTAGTTTTTACATCCACCACAACCTCATTAGAGTCCCGGGCAGGTCCCGCTGCATGGGCGTTATTCGCCGCGAGGCCGAAGGAGGCAAATGCCACGCCTGCACCGATCACGGCGGCGGCGATCTTGCCCTTTGACCCTTCAAATGTCTTTCTCAATGTCTCAATCATTGGTCGTACTTTCAAAAGAAAATTATAATAATGATAAGAATATAGAAGATTTATACACTTATTTGGGGTAGATGTCAAAAAAATCGCGTATGCACTTGAACAAATACGCTGTTTTGGAACATGCAATCGTACGTAAAGGCCGAATTCGTCCCTGAAAATGCTTGCGAAATCTCCGTCATTTCTGCAAAACATAATCGATCAATTTTGTCAGAAAGGAATATTGTTATGATCGTGAGGGTTTTCAATTTGAAAAGCGGCGGAATTCCGCCATACTGCGCACTGGCACCGACCACCGCCGCGCCCGCGACAGAAAGGATCGTTTTTGTCGCTGGTCCTCCGGCCCTGAAAGGCGGTGTCTCATGAGCTTTTGGCCACAGATCGAGTGCGACGGGCGGCGGATCGGCTACGCCCGCGTCTCCACCAAAGACCAGAAACTACGCATGCAGCTGGATGCGCTGAAAGCCATCGGCTGTGACCGGATATTCCGCGATCATGGAGTCTCCGGCGCGAAGGGCTCGCGCCCGGGCCTCGACAAGATGCTGGCGACCTTGCGGCGCGGGGATAGCGTGGTGGTCTTCAAGCTGGACCGGCTCGGGCGCTCGGTGCAGCACCTGGCCGACCTGCTGGTGCGGTTTCAGAGGGAGGGCGTGCATTTCGTCTCCTTGTCCGAAGGGATCAACACGACCACACCTGGCGGCAAGCTGGTCTTCCACATTTTCAGCGCCATGGCCGAGTTCAATCGCGACATCATCGTCGAAAACACCAGCGCGGGGATCGAAGCCGCGCGGCGGCGCGGAAAGCAGCTCGGCAGGCGTCCCAAGCTCACCCCTGATGCAGTGGCAGAGATTCATCGGCACGTATCGCAGGGTATCGGAAGCATTGAAGAAGCGGCGGCCCTGTTCAGCGTTCACCCCCGCACGGTCGAACGAGCGTTTGACCGCTGCGGCATAGCAACGTGTCTGCCTGAGGCGATGCATTGACCACCGAGACAGGTTCAATCGTCTGGGAGATTCCGCGTTGCGCAAGATGTGCGGGGTAATACCCCGCCATCTGCTCGGCTCGCAGACGCTCCCCTCGGGAAGGGGGCGTGCCGCCCCCTGTCCAACCCCCTGCTTGTGGCCTCGGGCGAGGCCAATGATGCGTCCCGGCGTTTGATCGCGCGCTTCTGTGCGACGGGCGGAGATGCCAATCTCGCTCGACTCACATAACGGCACCGGCAGGCTCGAGGCGTCGACAGCCGAGCCACACAATCACGCACCGCGCAACTTCAGCTAAAGCCAATCATCTGACTAACTATGACACGGTTCCCTTGATGGCTTCCCTCTCAGTCCCGCAAATCAGGCACATATACCCCCATTGTGCATCCTTGCAGATCACATTCGACTTGCACCCCGCGACGCCACAACGAACTCGCAAGACTTCTGTATCTTGACCACAGACGAGGCAGTGCACTGTTGTAGCTGACGGCGAATTCGGCTTTAATTGAGAGACATAGTAAAGATCACCTCCGATGCTTTCACACTCATGATTACACTCGGGACAGAGGTAACGCCTAGCCTTCGTAAGGCCGAAGAACCGCTTGACATCAGATGATGTTAGCAAGTCAGCCGCTGTTTCAAATTCGCCTAATAACGTCACTATTGAGTGATCCGATGAATGTAGAACCGATATTCGATCATTCTCAAGATAGTACTTTCGTTGGGAAATCCATGATTTCTCACGATAAAAGCACGCAAAAATTTTTAGTATGTATGTAAAAAGCTCGCGTGCCCCTATTGCCCGTATCGAGCGCCCACTATGAATGATGGAATTGCGCTCCTCTCTTACCTGATCGAAGACAAACATAAATTCCTTATCCAGACGCAAATCGGCCTGGCAGAATGAGTTATAAATCTTAACAAGGTCAATGGAGTCGACCATGCGAAATTTCGAAAAGGAAATATTCTTTTCATCGCACTTTGCTGGCCAATACCGTGGGTCGCGCTGTATCAGAAGATAAGGACTGATTGATGCAATTTTTCCCTTCAGCTCCATCTCCTGGGCTTGGTGTATTAGAGTGAACGCATTGTTCAAAGCTGGCTGTGCCTCACGCCAGTATTCTTCAGAGAGTTCACTAGCTATGGTTTCGTCGTCTATATGGGCGAACCGAACTTCAGATGCGATCTCGAACCCTATTGACCAAGCGTGATTCAAGAGATGGAGTCCGGTCCGATTAAACTCTTCGGGTGTCGGTATATCTAATATCATGCTGTTGGTCCGTCATTTGAGAAACTGTGCATTTCATTATAAATGCAAGAGATGCATTTTTTGTAGTAAATAACATAGGGTCACCACAAACAACATCTGGCATCTCGCCCAGCACTGCCCTGTCTGCCCTTGCAACGGCTGGCCAATTTTGGTACAGTGTTGCCAAAATGTTCTGGTAGAGATTATGGCGCAGACAACGGCAATAGAGTGGACGAACGCAACGTGGAACCCTGTCACGGGCTGCACAAAGATCAGTGCAGGCTGCGACAACTGCTATGCTGAGCGCTTTTCTGAGCGCTTTCGGGGCGTAGAGGGGCACCCATTCGAGAATGGATTCGACCTGACACTACGCTCTGAGCGGTTGGAGCAGCCCATGACGTGGAAAAGGCCAAGAATGATTTTTGTGAACTCTATGAGCGATTTGTTTCACAAAGATGTTCCGAATAGCTATATTAATTCTGTGTTTGACACTATGGAAAAAGCTAACTGGCATATATTTCAAGTTCTTACAAAGCGAAGTTCTCTAATGAAAAAATTCATAAACGAACGCTTCAACGGGAAACCTGTTCCCGATCATATTTGGCTTGGGACCTCTGTTGAGGACGCGGCGAGGCGCTCTCGAATAAAACACTTGCAAGATACTAATGCGGTGATCAGGTTTTTATCTATAGAGCCTCTGATTGGACCTCCGGGGGAGCTTGATCTGGGTGGCATCCAATGGGTGATCGTCGGGGGCGAAAGTGGTCCGCGGGCAAGACCTATGCAGTTGGCTTGGGCCAGAAGCGTGCGCGATCAATGTGGAGCGCAAGGCGTCCCATTCTTTTTCAAGCAGTGGGGCGGTTTCAGAGCAAAAACAGGAGGACGTGAGCTTGATGGCAGGGAATGGAACGAACTTCCGACACTAACTGACAGCGCGTCAAAGGCGCGCCAGCTTGTCACTCAATTCAGTCAAAAATATGCTTGAACCAATACACTACCAAGGTCGCGAACAAACGTACGTTAAACATTTCGTGCTCGAAAAATATTTAGAGCGCGTGGCTTATAACATATATTCCTTTCGGAACGATTTCACCTATGTGGACGGGTTCTCGGGGCCCTGGAAATCCGCTGCCGATACCTACGAAGACACCTCATTCAAGATCGCGCTAGACAAGCTTCGAAGCGTCCGAGAGGGCATGCGCGAGAGCCGAGGGAAACTAGTCTCATTCAGATGTATGTTTGTGGAGAGGGATAGGAACGCATACCGTGAGCTGGAAGCTGCTGTTCGTTCGATCGATGATGTTGAAATCGAACTAATAAATGGAGCGTTCGAAGAGCACATAGAGGATATATCTGCGTTTGCGCGATCGGATTTTTCGCTGATTTTTATTGATCCTACTGGATGGCAAGGGTATTCGCTCGATAAAATTACCCCACTTCTTTTGATTCGAGGCGAGGTAATGATAAATTTCATGTCGGATTTTATTAATCGTTTTATATCGGATCCTCGCCCGGAGATTGCGTCCACCTTTGACGCGTTGTTCGGAGGAGATTGGTTTGTAGACTGGCAAGAACAGGTACAAGCAGGTCTTAGTCGAGAGGCCGCCGCCATTGAGGTATACACCGAACGCCTGAAGAAAGCCGGAAATTTCAATTATGTTACTTCCACGCGGATACTAAAACCGTTGTCTGATCGATCCTATTTCTATTTAATATACGCAACAAGAAACTGGAAGGGAATCAAAGAATTCCGTGACGTCGAAAAGAGAGCTGTGGACGAGCAAGAGCGAATTCGGGTGGCGGCAAAATACAAAGCCGTAGTCTCGCGCACAAAGCAGGAAGATTTATTTGGTCCCCCTAATCCAGATTTACAAATAAAAACCTACGAAGATGAAAGAAAAAGCCAGTTAAAAATTGGCTACGAACGCCTCTTGTATATTATGTCTGTCAATAAGAAAGGCATTAAATACCAGGAAATCATTGGATTTGTTCTACAAACACCGCTCGTCTGGGAGGGCGACTTAAAAGCGTGGCTCACTGATTTAAGAAATGGGGGGCGGATAATTATTCCAGAACTAACTGGACGTGAGCGCGTTCCCAAAGTCGGATACACCATAGTCCCGATTCTTCCCTAATATCGTCGCTCCCCTTGTGCGCGCCCTTCGGGACGGGCTCTACTCGCACCGCTATCGCGGCGCTCCCCGAGCCGCCCTTTGGGCGTCTCGGCCATCCGGCAACGATCCCTCGCGCATGACGCAGGCAGCCTTCGGCTGACATTCTTCTTCATTGAAGGTCGGGGCCTGCGGCCCCATCGCGTTCAAGGCCAAGCCCTTCGGGCGCAAATCGGCGGACCGTGGCTCGGTCCGCTTACGCTCCCCTGCGCCCGCACCATCCCCCGATTTCCGGCCTTGAGCGCATCCCCCCGCTCATTGGCGCGGGCCTAGTCGGTTGCATGCGCAACCCCTAAGCCAACAGGAGATGAGGGAGATGACCATCACATTATTCGCACAGCCATACGATATTTCAGCCGCTGGGTTCTATTTCGAAACAGTGGAGCAGTACGACGCCCTCTCGGCCAGTGCCGTTAATGACTACGGAGGACAGGTCGAGGAATTCGAAATTCAGTTCATCGATGGCGAACCCATTGACTGCGCACTCGCCAAGGCGTGGGAGATCGACCAGGGCGATTTCGCCGCCTATCTGAAGGCGGTGGAGGCATGGGACCACCACGAAAAGCTGCGTGTCATCATCACGCTACAGCAGGGCATTCCCTTCGATCCCGTGAGCGATGATCTGGATGGCTTGGACGTCGAGGTCTACGAGGAGGAGAGCTTGCGCGGGCTGGCCGAGCGTTTTGTGGAGGAAGGGCTGTTCGGAGAGATCCCCGAGCCCATGCGCTCCTACATCGACTACGACGCGATCGCCCGCGACCTTGGGATGGAATATGCCGTCACCGAAATCGCCGGCGAGCGGCTTGTCTATCGGTGCGGATGATCACCGCCCCATGGTGGGACCATCGCGCTGACGGGAGCGGCGGCGGGCGCGCTCTTCGGTGCGGCGACGTTCCTTGAAGGCTTCGCGGCGTGCCGCGCGTTCCGCTTCAGCGTCTGTTTCCATCTTCTGGAAGACCTTGGCGTCTTGGGTCAGATCACGCGTGGCCGCATCGTTCGTTTCCCGCTGCTGCGCCCGTTCCCTGACCGTCTCGCGCCTTTGGGCGAGTTGGGAGGCTGCGAGCCTTTCGCGCTCCGCCTTGTCCCGTTGGCGCGCCGCCTCGGCCTCTTGAGCATTGCGCTCGACTGTCCGTTTGCGCTCACCCCGTATCCGGTCCCACAGGCCCAGTACGCCGCCGCGTAGGCGGTTCTTGCGGTCCTGCTCCTCTGCTTGCTGCTTGCGCCGTGCCGCCTCTTGAACGGCCTGCCGCTCCGCTTCCTGACGGGCTTTCAGGGCTTCGCGTTTGCGGATGGCCTCCCGCTTTTCGCGTTCCTCCTTCTCGGCAACCTCGCGCTGGAATTCCTCCATCTTCGTCTGCATCGCGCGGGCGATGTCGACCTTCGCCTCTGCGACCGAGGGCAGTGCCTTCATATCACCCAAACGCTCGCGCACTGCTTTGGTCTTAACGCCTGTGCGCTTGGCGATGTTGTGTACCTCGCCATGGCGATCCACGGCGACATAGCCGCGTCTGTCTCCACGGGCCAGCCAGTAGCCGCGATCCTGCAGGGCGTGGCTGAAGGCGGCCTTGCTGTCCGAGATGGCCCAAGCATCTTGGAACGCTGCCTTGATCTGGCGCGGGTCCTCTTTGATGCGTCTGGCCTGTTGCCATTCCGCCAGCGTGAAATTGCGCGGATCGCGCTCGCCACTCACCGCGAGGCCGCGCGGCATCGTCCAGCCGTGTTCAAGGTACAGATCGCGGGCCACGTCCTGCAGCTTGCGTTTGCTGTGCGGTAGGGGCACGGCCTTCATGTCGTCAACGTCAATCCGGCTCCACACCGCATGGGCATGGCGGCGGAGTTCGCCGTCATCGCCTCGCTTTTCATGGAAGACGACGGCGCGGGGCTGGCCCGAGAGGCCGAGTTTGGATTCGGCGCGGGTAACAGCATCCATAAACTGCGCGTTCGACACCTCCGCGCCCTTCGGCGGGTTTAGGCTGAGCGAGAAAAGGTGCTGCTTGCACTGCGTCGCGCGGCTGATCGCATAACTTTCCTGAAACGCCCCGTCCAAATCCTCAGCCACAAAGCCGCGCAGTTCCGCCACCTCGACCCGTTCGTTTTCGGTCTTCATCAGGTGCTGCGCCAGGTCGCGCGCGCCGCCGCGCTGATTGCCGACGAGGATCAACGCCCGTCACTCCGCAGGCCGAGTGCCTTGATCAACAGCGCGCGCATTTCCCGCACGTCGGCGCAGGCATCCTGCAGGGCAGCGCGTTCCTTTCTTGCCATCTTCACCCGTTCGGTCTGGGCTGCCGCCAGCAGCAGGAAGAGGCAGTTCACCTGATCGGACTTGCCGAGTGTCCCCAACAGCTTGCCCAGCAGCACGGCATCAAGGGAGGGTTTGGCGCGGCCCTTACGGCGCGGTGCAGCCTGTTCGCCGAGGACCTGTTCACGGACATAGGCACCGAGCGGGCGATTGCCCGCCTTGCGCTCGAGGATCGCCCGCTCTTCGTCGCTGAGCCGGATCGACAGCGGCGAAGGCCGCCGCCGCTTCGGGGCGGGTTTCGCAGACGCGGCTTTAGCGAAGTTGCGCGAGGCGGAAAGGGTCATGGCTGCGGCCCTTCCAGATCCTTGGGGATATCTGCCTCAAGCGCCTTTAGCTGGACTTCCCAATCCGCCAGAGTCTGGAAGAGGGCGTTCAATTTCTTCCCCTCTAAGGGCACCATTTTTCTATCCCTTTCCAGTCGATTGCTCTTTTTTGCCTAACGGCGCTATCTGTACATAGAGCGCCAGGGCAATTATCTTGTTCAGCACAGAAAAATTATTTAGTTGTCCCGGGGAAAAGCAGTTGGCGAAAATTGCCCGCAGCGCTCCGTCCGCGGTTGATTAGCAGGTGCCACGCTGCCCAACACGCTCATTTGACAAAACACCTTCAGCCAATGTCGATGCGCTTCAACAGGTCCGGATCACCTCCGGTACCGGAGAGCAACTCAATCAAATCGGCAACGATAGGGCGCAAGCGCGGAACTGCCTGATTCATTCCCGATTGCTTCTGAAGACCATCTGCCGCGGTTTCCAGCAAGCGAACGAATTGGTCGGCGACCGGGTCCCTGCCAGCGACGAACGCATAACGTTCAACTTCACGAAAGCGCAGGAGGCCGCCGATTGTGGCAAGCAGGTAGTTAAAAGTCTGCTTGTAGCGGCGCTGCTCGTTCAACGAGCCAAGCCCGTGGCAGAGCCATTTCGCAATGCTCTGTACTGTATCGGAGTTCAATGCCGCAGGCGCCTCTTCTCGGCGTGACAAGACAAACGAAAGGGCACCAAACGTGTCGTGAGTCGGGCGCTCACGCTGCGTGAGCGCATTCAGCAGGCGGCCAACTCTAGCTTTGCCACATATTGCCCGTCCGGCGGCCTGCTGAAGCCGCCTCTCGGCAGCATGCATCGCCAACAGAGGATGCTCTCGACCGTCGTTGGACGCTTCCAGCGCCTCCAGGATGTGGTCCTGGACCATGTCAGGGCATTGGGTAAAACACCAGGTCAGGCAAAGAAAACCTCTATTATCGATGACCGGTTGGCCTACCCTGATACGGTCATCTAGGTCTTGTGCAATTGCGTTCAGTCGGATGACGAAGGCACTTTGCCATTCGGACGGCAGGTTTCTGGGCAAGTCGCCATCGGTGCCTACCGGATGCCACCGAAGACCGTCAGAGGCGGGTCCAGAGCCGTCTGGCAGGTTCCGTGTCGACCGATGGAGAAGGCCATAAAGGGTATTGAGATCGGCACCAAGCATCTCGCCCATTGCCGCGAAGCCCAGACTACCATCCCAGTAGCCAATGTGGGCGGGTTCGATCACCCGTTCTGGAACGACCGGCGGCTGCCCGACAATCTCCTCCAGTACCTTTTGTGGCGTTCGAGGGTCGAGTTCCAATGCCTCCCAATCGAGCTGGATAGGCGCGTGTGTGAGCACCTCCCACTCATCAGATGCGATGGAGAGTTTCGCCCAACTCTGGCCGGGAGTCTGACGCAATTGGAGGATGACCGGAACATCCCTTGCCGGTGCCGAGTCAAGAGTGGCCTCCCACTTGCGGACTTCGGCCGCGCCCTTGAGGACATAGACCTCAAGTCGGTTCTGGCCCTTCTTCCAGAGGAACCCGCGCATCGGGTCGGAAATGAACTCCTTGTTCGCCGGAACATGCCGATCTTCCGGCGTAAGGTTCTCGAAACGGGCCTCTTGACCATCGAGGACGGCCAGCGCGATGGGTTCCAGACGGTCGAGATAATGGGGCAGACCCTTCTCGATGAGCCGCCCGGCCGCCAGGGCCCCGCGGGCGAGCCAATCCGGGCCGGCATGATGGGTATGCCCGGCCAGAGGTTCCACCAGGTCGACAAGCCTCGCCGCGATGACTGGAGCAAGCGGCGTGATAACCAGCGTGGCATCCGCCTCCGGCCAGGACGGACGCGTCAGGAGCGGGGGCAAGAGCCCGGCAATCGGTATGTCCGGCGCTTCGACCTTTAACCAGTTCTGATTGCTGCGCCGCAGGATCTCGATGTCACCGGGACGCGCATCCCCGAGCAGGAGGCGCATCGGCAACCGGCTTGCCTCAAGCTCCGATGTATTGAGTTCCGGGAGCAGCCCCAAAAGCTTCTGCTCCACCTGATTCAAAAGATGGCTGAGCCCAAGTTCCGGCCAGATCAAATCCCCAAACCCATCACGCAGCGGTGCCAGGTGCCGGTTGAAGCCGTGCGCTTCGGCCAAGGATAGGGTCTGCGACTCGACCCCGTCGGCGGCATGGATCAGTAGCCTGAGCCTGATGCCCGGCTGTCTCTTTATCACGCCCTGTGCTATGGCCTCATGGAATGCCGCGACGGATCTCCACAGCAATTGGGAACGGACCCGATGACGCGCCTCCAGAGCGCGCAGGAAACGCCCCTGCTCGGCTTCGGCAAAGGCCCGATGGTCCGGGATGGTGTGAACCAGTCGTTCGGCACCCACGGTCAGGGCTTCCAAGGCGGCGGCCAGATACTGCGACATGCGGTTCTCGCCCGCCGCCACCTCCGTCAGTACGGTCCCGATCCAGTGCCGTCGATGGCTCGCACCGACCTCGCCCCAGCCCGGCCCGCGACCGTGTGGCGCGAGGATGGCCTGGGGGCCACCCACCAGCCGGTTGCCAGACATCGGAGAGCCGGAAAGGCCACTCTGACCGACTGGTCGATCAATCGGCCTCTCCACCACCACCGCGCCCACGCCGCCATCCACAATCGCGATGTGCTCCCGGCCTTCGTCCTCGTCGTCCGGATCCCAGCCGAGAGCGCCGAAATCGCGCCAGCCGTTGAGATCGACTGCGGCAAGCCGGCGCATGACGTCAGACCTGCCCGGTGGCGTTCAGAAGGACGGTCCGAAGGGCTTCCAGGCTCGTCCTCAGCGGCTGTCCAGATACACCCATCGCCACGGCACTTGCCCCTTCCGCCATGTCGCAATCGCCCGCCGTCGCGTGGTCCCCCGGTCGCAGGACGATGCAGTGCCGCAGGCGCTTTTGTCGTCCGGCTGCCGTGACCCGGGCCAGTTCTTCCGTCTCGTCCGGCACAAGACCACTTGCGGCATCCCAGAGCGGCCAGATCGCGATGCTGGCGAGAAACGCCGCACCATCGTCGATATGGCCGAACCTAAGCCAGATCGGGGCTGCAAAGCCGGCCCGCCATTCGCCGGGCCGCTGCAGCCGATACTGAACTTCCACCACAAGGTTCGAGGACGGAAAGTGCAGGACGATCAGGGGATTGTCATGCTCGATCCAGAGGCCGCGATACTGCTCGGATCGAAAGACCATCGGTGATGCGGCGATGATGTCGCTGCCTTCCACGGTCAGCAGCGCCACCACGACCGCCAGGACGGAGAACTCCTCCCAGGAGCGGGACTGCCAGCGCCAAAGCTCGTCCTCAATCGGATTGCGTGCCAGGAGTTCACGCCAAGCGTCCCAAACCTGCCTGTACTGCGGATTCTCCATCAGCACGAAATTCGGGGTCACATCCGGTTCGGCTGTCCGCACGCCTTTCTCGCGCAGATCCCTGGCAAGCCGCTGGCATCTGCGTCCGAACGCCTGCACCCGATTGATCCGCGCCGATTTCCGCTTTCGCCCGTCATTACGGGTCACATATTCGCGCGCATGCGCTGCGGCCAGTTCGCCATAGGCGCGAAGGACCCGGTTCTCGAGGGTGTCGTAACTCTCCTCCCGGGCGACAGCCAGAAGGCGCTGGCGGTCCCCCGCACGCTCGACAAGGGTGTCGCCAGGCTGGCGGGCCGACCAGATCATGCTGCGTCGATCCAGTTCCTGGACGCGGCCGATCGGCACGTGCCGGTGCGTCCGTCGAAGTATCCGTCGCGGCGCGCGATCCAGCGCCTCAATGAGGTAAGCGAGCCCGCGGGCCTGGCGGACGATCGGATGCATCCTGGGCTCGCGCTCATCATCGTTCATCCAGCGCTCGGCCAAGCTGCTCCACAACCGGATCGGATCGGAAAGCGCATCCTCCAAGTCGCCGATGCGGTCCCAAACGGCCTCGACCCGCCTGAAAAGGGCCTGGGCCTCAACTTCCTCCTGGCTATGCGTTTCCGAACCGCGGGCGGGTTTGCGCGGACAGGCTGGCCAGTCCAGCGACACGCCACCGTCCAGGACGAGAGTGGAGGTACCGAACAGCGGGAAGAGCGCCAGGCTGCTGGTCCTGTCCCTGCTCAGGAATCCGGTTACGGGCTCCGTGAAGTCGGCACGGCCGTTTACGAACGACGATTGGCCCGAAGGTGCGAGCAGCCAGAAGGCACCGCTATGCCCGTCGGGAACCGAACAGGCCGCGCTGCTGAGCGGGATATGCCGGCCGGAAAGCACCAGACCGGCCCAAGGGCGCAACCAGAGTTCCGCCATGCCTCAGGACCGTGTCAGGCCGCGCCAGTTGAACAGGCCGCCGCTGCGTTGCTGTTCCTCAATCTGATCCTTCAGCCTGTCCGAGAGTTCCTGATCCCGAAGCTCGTCGCGGATCAGTGCAACAAGTTGGTCGAACGGACCCTGCAGACTGTCGACATCGAGGCCACGCAGTCTGGGCAGTACGCGGAACTCGATTTGATCCGACAACGGGATCAGGACATCCGGCTGACTCGGGTTGCTGTAGGGATAGTTCGCGCAATAGGTCAGGAACGCATCGCGGGTCCGGAAACCGATCGGCCGCCCGAACTGCTCCATGTGCTGCGCCAGATCGCCAATAAAGTCGTTTGCCCGCGTCAGGGGTGCACCCTCCAGCTTCCCCGTGCCTCTGACCCAGCTTCGCCACTCCTTGAAACTCTGTGCGGTCTCGTTCGGTGCCGGAGGTGTGACGACCTTGGCATCACTGAACCGGCTGGGTGCCGCGAACTGCAGGACATTGCCGCGGTCCAGCACCTTCGGCGACAGCGCCTGCGTGCTCTCGTCGTCGTTCATGGTGCCGGCGAACAGCAGGTTGTGCGCGGGATAGAGGCGCAACTCCCGGCCCAGTCCCCGGATATCGATCGGGATCTCCGCCTCGGCGCGGCTGCGGGCATCACCGTCCTGCCCATAGGGCGGCCGCGCCTCGAGCCGGCTGAGGAATTCGGAGAAGTAGTACTCCACCCGTACGAGGTTCATCTCGTCCAGCAGCACGAGCGCCATGTGGTCCCGGCGCAAGGCGTCCCCCGACCCGCTTGTCAGTCGATCCAGCTCCGGCGTGTCATGCGGGTCCATGTGCGCCAGCAGCCGCGCCAGTTCCGTCGCCCGGAACTTGCGTTCGATATAGTTGTAGAAGCCCAGCATGTCCTGCGGGCTGTCCCAGCGAGGTTCCACGGCGATCTGCAGGAAGTGGATGCCCATCGCCTCCGCATAGCGCCGCGGCAGCAGGCTCTTGCCGGTTCCGGACACGCCGGCAAGGACGGTGATCTGGGCCTTGTCGTTGATCTTGAGCGCGGTATGGAACGCCCGCAGTGTGCGGTCCGGATAGGTCAAGCCATGGCCCTTGAGATATCCGGCCACGTCATACAGGGCCTCGTGTTCGTCACGAGGGACATCCCTGAGAACGGCCGGCTGGGCCAGGCAGAGCGGCTGAGAGAGAAGGTCACCCAGCAGGGTCGCTTCGTCGGGTGCTGCATCCGGGTCGCCGCCCGATGTCAGCCTCTTCTCGCGTTCGCTCGCCTCGCGTTCCAGCTCCGCGATCTTCTTCTCCAGCTCGGCGACCTCATCGACGCACGCCTGTCGGCGGTGTTCGAATTGCCGGAGTTCCTCTTCGACCCGCTCGATTTCGCTGCGTCGCTGTTCCACCCGTGCCGCCAGCCCCGCCAGATCATCGTCTGTCTCGAGCTTCGACTGCCGTGCCGCCGAGGCTTCCGCTCGCAGCCTGTCGACGTCGTCCCGCAATGGGGCCAAGACCTCTTCCAGCCTGTCCAGTTTCCCCTGTTTCTCGGCCACCATGCGCTCCAGGTCGGAATGCCGGGTCTCCCACTGCTTCGCCTCGGCAATCTGCCGCGCGGCCAGGTCGCGCTCCTGGCGCAGCGGCCCCATCTGCTGCTCCAGCGTCGTAGCCTCACTCCGGAGGTCGTCGACCTCCTGCTGGATCCGATCGAGACGTTGCCGGGCTGCCTCCATTTTTTCGGCACCGCCCTCGATCTCAGACCGCATCAGGTCGTAGCTGCTCTTGATCTCATCGAGCCATTGCTTGGTTTCAGCATGTTCCGCGGCCGCTTCCGCCGCTTCCCGTCGGGTCTGGTCGATCTGCTGCCGCGCATCCGCCAATCCCTCCCATTCGACTTCATGCTGCTCCAGACGTGCCTGCAGACCAGCAATCTCCGCGGTAAGATGGTCCCGTTGCGTGATCTTCTGGTCCACCAGAGACAACTCGTCCCTTTTGTCCTTCAACTCCGCCTTGGCGATTGCGATTCTTTCATCGAGGTCGGCAAGCTGCGTTGCCTTCGGCAGTCGGGCACGCTGCGTCGCAAAGCCAACCCCAAGCACTGCCATGACAGCCGCCACGATGACCGTGGCGATGATGGCGGCGAGCGCCAGGTCGGTCGCCCCAAGGGTGACTGGATCACTCATTGCGCGGTGCCCGTCGTGTCAGTGGATGTGGCCGGCGGCGCCGTGGGTCGGTCAATGCCGGCATCATCGGAAGGCCCGCCAGTGGCAGGTATCTGTGTAGGGCCCGCAGCGGCCTGCAGACGCTCCAGGCGGTCCTCGGCCGCCGCGATCGCCTGCTGCAGCCGGAGGCGTTCGGCATTGGCCTCTGCCAATGCGTTCACCGCCGCACGGCGGTCGGCCGCCATCGCCTCGGCCTGGGCGCCCAGGATCGACAGCTCCGCCTCCAGCCCTTCGGTCCGGCGACGGGCCTCCGCCTCGCGCGCTTCGGCAGCAGCAGCGGCGTTCCGAAGCGCCGCCAGCTGCGCCCGGGAGGCGTCAGTCTCTGTGTCCAGCTCCGACAGTTCCTGACGTCGCACCTGCAGGTCTGCCACAGCTTTCGACAGATCGCCGCGCACCGCAGACAGTCGCTCGGCCGCCGCATCCGCCTCCGCCTTCTGACGCTGAAGCTTCCCCAGCTGCTGCTCCAGCTGTGCCGCCTGCGCTTCCGCCTCCGCCTGGCGCGCCTCCGCACCGGCAACGGCCTCGCTGGTCCGTCCCAGCCGGTCTACGGCCTGGGCCTGCTTCTGATCCAGCTCCGCCAGCTCGGCCCGCGTCACCGCGAGGGCTTCCTTCGCCGCACCCAGGGCGGCGTTCGTCCCGGCCAGTTCATCCTTCCGCTTCTCCATTGCGGAAATTTCTTCCTGCAACCGTTCGTGACGCACCGCGGTCTCCGTCAGTCTGCGCTCCGCTTCGGCGAGGGCTGCCTCCTCGGCGATCCGTTCCTTGCGCGCGCTATCGGCTTTCTCGCGGCTGACATTGACGTCCGCCAGCAATCGCTCATTCGCCTCCACCTCGGCGGTGAGAACGTCCTTTCTCGCATTCAACCGATCGACCTGCTGTCGTGCATCGCCGAGCCTGCCGGCTGCTTCCGCGATTTGGGACTGGAGTCCGGCCTGCTGCTGCTTCAGCTTCCCGAGCCCGCTCTCGATCGCGGCACTGTCCGACTTCAGCGTTTCGATCTCCGCGACGAGTGCCTCGCGCATGGCCTCGGCCGCCTCGCGGCGTGCCTCCGCATCGGCGGCCCGCTGGTCCGCTGCGTCGGCCGCCTGGCTGGCCGCCTGCGTCCTGTCGTTCGCCGTCGCCACACTGCGCTCCGCTTCCGCCATCTCTGTGCGCAGAGCTGCCGTCTCGGCTTCGGCCTCCGCCCTTACCCGCTCGGCAGCCTCGGCGCGCTGCTCCAGTTCCCCCAGGCTGTTCCGCAAAGTCGTGAGCCTGGACGTCACGTCATCGCGTTGCGTCTCGGCGTCCTTCCGTGCGGCTTCGGCAGCCCTTGTCGCATCGTCGGCGGTGCGCCGCTCGGCCTCCAGGCGCCGGATGTCGTCGTTCAGGTCGTTGATCCGGTCCTTGGCCGCCGTCTCTTCCTTTGCGAGCTCGGCGAGGCGGGCCTGCGCTTCGTCCAGCGCCTTTTCCGCCTCCGCCTGGGCGCGGCTGGCGGCAGATGCCTCCGACACGGCCGCATCCCGCCGCTTGATCGCTTCCGCGCGCTCCGCAAGCCGGTCGTCGAGGTCGCGAAGAGTGGACTGCGCCTCGGCGGCCTGGCGGTTCAGCGATTCGCGCCGGCCGACGAGTTCGTCGATCCGTTGCTGCAGGGCATCCGCCCGCTCCTCCGACACCACCACCGCCTGTTCCCGGCGCAGGATCTCGGTCTCGCGCTGGGAGATGCTCTTGTGGTGGCGGTCAACCAGGAAGAACAGGGCGATGCTGATGACGACGGCAAACGCAGCCAGTGCCACCACAATCACCTGCCAGAAAAACCCCGGCGCCGATCTGCTTCCGGACAATCCGTATCCCCCCTATGCCGATGCCCTGTCGGCCAATACCCGCTCGATCCTGTCCAGGCAGGCTTCCATGTCCTGCTCCAGTTCGTGCACCCAGAACCGCAGGACCTTCCAGCCACGGCCTTGCAGTTCCCGGTCACGCAGCCTGTCGGCGACCTTGCGCTCGCCATCCGGTCCCATGTGCCAGCGTCGACCGTCAACCTCGACCGCCAGCTTCACGCTTCCGGTCTCCAGGGCAAGATCGATGCGCCGGGTGCCGACGGCACGTTGCGGCACCGGTTTCAGCCCCCGGCTTGTCATGGCTGCATGCAGCTTACGCTCCCAGATGCTTTCGAAAGGTTCCTGCGGCGGCGACCAGTCCGTCGTTCCGCGCGTCGCCAGCCGGGCAAGATGCGGAATACCCGAACTGCGGGCAAAGTGGAGATTGCCAACGACGATGCATAGCGAGCGGGCCCGGCTGATCGCGACGTTCAGGCGGCGCCTTTCCTTTCGCAGGAAGTCGGCCGCGCCGCGCTGCGCCCCTTCCGACACGACCAGCGAGAACAGGATGACATCGCATTCCCCGCCCTGGAACCGGTCGATGGTGGCCACCTTCAGCTGCAGACCTGCGCGGCGCTGTCCATCGAGGCCGAGGGTGAGGGCGTGCTGAATCCGTCCGACCTGTGCGTTGAACGGCGCGATCACGCCCACGGAGCCGTTGAATTCATTGTCAGCCGCCAAGGCCTTGAGAAGATCGACGATCCGCGCCACCTCGGCGTCATTGATATTGCCGCCGTCGAACCTTGCGGTGCGCCCGCGCACATCCTCCCAGGCGAGCCCCGGCCTGTAGCCGCTCGGTGTCGTCCGCTGGAATTCCTCTTCCGGCCGCCGTCCCGAAAGACGGTCACCGCCGTAGAATTCCCTGTCCAGGTAATCGACAATCGCCGGCGCCGAGCGGAACTGGTCGGACAGGAAGAAGCGGCGGGCGACAGGCCGCCGGAATGCGAAATCGAACAGCGAATTGATGCTCTGTGCGATTGCCGCCCTGCCCTCCTTCGGCAGCCCGACCGCGTCCATCAGTGCATGTTCCGCGACCCTACCCAGGGGGGGTATGAAGCTGAGTTGCATCGGATCGCCGACGACGATGGCCTTTTCGGCGCGGGCCATCAGCGGCAGAGCCGAGGCGATGTCGCACTGGCTCGTCTCGTCGAAGATCACATAGTCGAACAGGGCTGGAATGAGCGGGATGCGCGCCGGGACTGAGAGGGTGGTCATCGCCCAGAGCGGCCGGAGCCTGACGATGTTCCTCGCATCATCCGCCGGCAGATCCCGGGCGCTGCGGAATCCCGAAAACTCCAGTTCCTTCTGACGCTCCAGATAGAGCGGCTGCTGTTCTGTCGTGGGGAGCGCCAGGTCCGGCGTAAGGTCCCGGAGGGCGGCAGCCACCGCCTCCGTGTCCAGGGACGCGTCTTCGGCCCCAGGCATCGCCGCGATCCGGCGCTGCAGCTCCGCGATCCGGGCATCGACCTCCGCCAGGCTCGCATTGGGCTTCAGCGGCGCATCGGCCTGTCGGCGCCAAAGCAGCCTGAGCAGACGCCTGACGATGGACATGAAGCCCCGGCCCTTGCGCCGGGAGCGTCCGGCTGCAGACCACTGATTCGCCAGTGCCTCGAGGATCTCGCTGCGGCGCTCGGCGAGTTCGCTCAGCTCGGTATGGAGCCCTGCGAGGACGAGTTCCCTTCGGCGAAACGCCACCACCTCTTGCGCGACGGACTGAAGCGCACGGAGGGCAGGATCGGCCAGCGGGTCAGGCCGATGGACAGCGCGGACCGGACCGATGGCAATATCGCGCAGCGCCTTCAGCATGCTGGTATCGCGTTCGCCATCGGCGTCGCGGCCCCGCGTGTAAGCGGGACCGTCCCCGGCCAGCGACCGGAAGCGGCTTTCGACCTCGTCCAGCGCCTGATGGTTGCGTGAGGCAAACAGCACCGTCTTCCCGGCCAGCAGCGCAGACGTGATGAAGGACAGGATGACCTCGCTCTTGCCCGTGCCGGGAGGACCCTGGATGACGGTCAGCGGGCCGGCAAGACCGGCCAGGCTGGCATCGAACTGCCTGTCCGTCAGCGGACGGACGGCCAGGGGAGCCATGCCAGAGGCGGTCTCGGGGACGCTGTCGGGGGCGGTGTCTGTCGCCGCCGCCGCCCACAGGCTCTGGAGAGCCGTCCCGCGCCGCATCTCAGGCGACCAGCCGCACAATGTCTCGAGGTCGCGCGCCGCCCCCCTGGTAAAGGTCGTATCGTCGGGCAGGAACAGGCCGGCCGCATTCGCGAGGCGGTCTTCCGCCACGTCGAGATGCGCATCCGGATCGGCAGGACGCAGCACCCCGCCACCGATGGTGGCAAGGGAATGGGCCATCTGCTGGCCGATCCGCCCGAGCTCGCCTTCCTCCTCCTCGTCCGGCAGCAAGGCTTCGACAAGGCCGGTCTCGGACCAGCGGGTGCGGCGCGCCACCGCCTTCAGCCAGGCGGGGTTGAGCGATGGCGGGGTCGGCATCGGTGCCACGACCAGCTCCGCCCCGTCGATCTTCCAGGCGACCGGAACGAGCAGGCCGGGGATCACCGAAGGCCCCTTGGCATCTGCGACCTGGAACAGCGGCCAGCCGATGGCCGCCCCCTCCTCCGCCTTCCGGCGCTTCAGAGCCTCCTGGAAATCCGGTGGCAGCCGGCTCATGTCGCATCGCAGGCCGCTGTCGCGCCACCAATGCCCTCGCATCTGGACCAGCTGCCAGCCACGCCCGTGACGGTCGTGGAACTCCTCGATCTGGCCGCGGGGGTCCTGGCGCTGGGTGGCCGCATAGTAGCCGAGCAGCCGGCTCCATTCCGGCAGCGTCGCCGGCATGGACCGGTCAGCCGCTTCGGCCTCCACCGGCTCTTCGGTTGCCGGCGCGGATTCCACATGGAGATGCACGGCATCGAGCCGCCCCGCACGACCAGGAGCTTTACGCCCCTGCTCCGGATCCTTGGCAGCTGGCGCCAGTTCGGCGGCCTTCCACCTGCCACCGGCACCTCGAACGATCTCACCGCGTGCGTGCAGGTCCTTCAGCGACTCCAGGAGTTCGTCGGGCGCGACGCGCAGGCCTGAGCGGGCCAGCCGCCCGGTCAACTGCCGGTCGGAGATGCCCTTCGGATAGAGTGCCAGCAGCCGGTGGATTGTCTCCGAGAGCATCCCTTGTCAGAATCCCTCCCAGAACATCTGCCAGCTTGCGCCCGATCTTGTGGCAACCGATCTACGGACTCGACGCTCTCGGTACGGCCCAAATACACCGGGGCTAGGCAATGTCGTGAATCCTGCTTCGACATCGTCTCCACACAGTCGCTCTCCAGGCAACAATTTGGTAGTGGCGCCGCGTGGTCACAGTTTCATCCCAAACAGACCGCCTGCATCGGAGCATCGGGAATCACCCCGCTAACGCTCTTGCGACACTCAAAGTCAGTTCGAGTTGTCACGGCGACGGTAGCCCGGATGTAGCCGGGCCCGAGCAACCAGCGCGCTCGCGCCAATTGCCGAATGCTCTTCTATCAAGAAAAAATGCAGACCTCATGTCGATGCCCCGCACCCCACTCTCAGCTGCACCGTTCCCGGCTGTGTAGTCATGGCTCGACACTGACGGCCCGCACCTCCCGCCAAAGTCGCAGTCAGTGAAGCAGGATTTTTGCAAAGACGCACGCTCATCTGCCTCACAAAGAGGCATGTCTGGGATGCAAAGGTTACAGATCTTCTAGTCAGCCTTGCCCGCACACCGGTAGGAGCTCGCCACTTTGCTACAAACGAGACAGGCTCCTGACGGTTGGTCGGTTAGACCACCTCGTCTGCTACTTGCATCACTTCCACCAGACGCGCGTCATTGCTGCATCGCCCGCCAGCAGCCGCTCCAGCGCCGGATCGCCGGCAGCCAGCGGCCGGCAGATGTGGAAGCCCTGGGCCAGGTCGCAGCCCAGCGCGCGCAGCAGCGCCAGCGCCGCCGCGGTCTCCACCCCTTCCGCCACCGTGGCCATGCCGAAGCCCTGCGCCACGTTGACCGCCAGGGCGACCAGCCGGCGGTTGGCCGGGCTGCGCTCGACCTCGGCGGTGAAGCAGCGGTCGATCTTCAGTTCGTTCGCCGGCAGGCGCTGCAGGTAGCCCAGCGAGGAATAGCCGGTGCCGAAATCGTCGATCGAGATGCCCAGGCCGGCCGCCCGCAGGGTGGCCAGCTGTGCGGTGCCCGCCTCGTTCACGAGCAGGGCCGTCTCCGTCACCTCCAGGGTCAGGGCCTGCGGCGGCAGGCCGGCGGCAGCCAGGGCGGCGAGGACATCCTCCGCCAGGCCGGGATCGGCCAGGTTGCGGGCGGAGAGGTTCAGGGCGAGGACGATGCCGCTGCTGCTGTCGCCGCCGCGCCCCTCGCTCCGCCATTGCGCCAGCTGCGCCAGGCCCTGCGCCAGGGTCCAGTGGAAGATGTCGTGGATCAGCCGGGTCGCCTCCGCCTGCGGCAGGAAATCGCCCGGCGGCACCGCGCCCAGGACCGGGTGCCGCCAGCGCAGCAGCGCTTCCACCCCGCGGACCCGGCCGGTGTCCAGGTCAACCTGCGGCTGGTAGGCGAGCCAGAGGCCGTCACCGGCATCGGCGTCCCCGCGCAGCGCCCGCCGCAGGTCCTGCATCAGGGTCAGGTTGTGGCGCACGGCATCGCGCTCGCCGGCGAACAGATGCCAGGATTCGCCCGTGCGCAGGGCGACGGCCGCGGCGATGGCGGCGCGGCGGACCAGATGGCGCGGCCGGTCGCCGTCATTGGGAAAGCAGGCGATGCCGATCACCGGCTCGACGGAGACGTCGATGCCTTCCACGTCCAGCGGGCTGTCCAGCACCGCCTCGAAGCCGCGCACCAGGTCCTGCAGCGCCGTCGCCTGCAGGCCGGGCATGAAGCAGACGAATTCGTCGGTATGGATCCGCCCCAGCCGCGCCTGGCCGGGGGCGATCTCGCGCAGTCGTTGCGCCGCCGCGACGGCGGCCGCATCGGCCGCCGGCACGCCGAAGTTCTGCGCGATCTCGTTATAGGCGTTGAGGTTGATGAACAGCACGGCGATGGCCCCCTCGCCCGTGTCGGCGGTCGCCGCCTCCGGCCCGCCATGGGCGGCGCCGACCTGGCCGGCAATCGCCGCTTCCAGCGCATCCTGGAAGGCGGGATAGTTGGCCAGGCCGGTCAACGGATCGCGGTCGCCGAAGCCGGTCGGCGACGCCGCAGCGGTGACGTCGACCGCGGCACAGACGATGCGGTGCCGGCCGTCGCGGTAGCGCTTCGGATAGCCCAGCAGGCGCAGGCGGCGCATGCCGCCGCCGGCCCGGATCCGCACCTCCTCTTCCGAATAGCGGCCGGCACGCAGGCGGCCTTCGCGCCGGTCGATCAGGACCCGGTCTTCCGGCACGACCAGGTCGCGCCAGATCGAGCCGGCCGTCACGCGTTCGGGCAGCAGCGCGGCAAGATCCTCGCCGCCGATCACCCACTCGCGGTGCAGGACGCCTTCGGCGTCCCGGACATAGGCGTAGAGCATGACCCTGCTCCGTTGCGATGTGCTCCGTCAGCCGCGCCCCGCTGCCCGACGACCGCGCCGGTCACGAAATCGGCCTCGGCGGTGCCAGCGGATGCGCTCGACATGTAACACCAGGGTTGCGACGGCGGATTTACGCAAGGTTAAAAAGCCCGATAAAGTTGCAACCCAGGTCAGCGCAGTGCGGGACGCCAAGTCACCGCTGCGGTTCCGCAGGCCTATCGCGCGCCGGCGGAGGGCCGCCCCTCATTCCGCCAGGCGGCGGGATCGGCTGCAGGGGAAGCCCTCCGCCATCGCCTGGTGCAGGGACAGGATCTCCGACTGGTGGCCGCTTTCGGGATGGCGGCGAGCCCAGTCCAGGAAGGCCTCGCGGGCGATCTCGACCGTGACCTCCGCCGGCGCGCAGAACGGCGGCGCCGCACTGCCGGAAAAGTAGAAACGCACCGTCTGCAGATAGCCGCGGACGATGCCGGCGCAGGCGCGATCCAGCGCGAAGGCCATGGCCGGGTCGGCATCGGCGTCGCCGCCACACCAGGCGGCCAGGGTCTTGGTGTTCATCCAGATCCGGTCCTGCGCCGCCGCCGGCGTAGGCCCGACCTGCAGGCAGAACATCAGGCAGCCGCCGGCGGCGCACAGCAGCCGCACCAGCGGCCGCATATCAGGCCACCTCCAGCCCGAATCCGTCGATCACCTCCTGGCGGACCAGGCCGGCATGCAGGGCGAGCAGCACCATCCGGGCATCCAGGCTGTCGCCGGCGGCGACCGCTGCCTCCAGCCGGCGTTCGGCCGCCGCGGCGGCGTCCGCGCCCATCGCCTCCGCATGGCCTTCGGGGCCCAGCAGGCAGAAGGCGAGCAGGTCCGACAGGGCGGCGCAGCCGGCCGCATCCATCCGCCCCTCCGCCTTCAGCAGCCGCACCATGGTCAGCTTCACTGCTTCCGGCACGAGCGCCTGGCTCAGCCCCGCGGCCTGCATCTCGGCATCGAGCAGCCGCAGTTCGCGCGACCGGCCCAGCTGGGCGAAAAGGCGGAACATGGCGATCCTTGCGCCGGGTTTGCCCGCCGGGTGACGGGACGAAAGCCGACAGGCTGCCACATCCTGCGCAGGCGGGCATCCGCAAAGGCAGCCAAGCGCCGTCCTTAGCCGCCCTCGGGCTGCAGCAGCGGATGCAGGCCGGCCGGGCGGGCGGCCAGGATGCGCTGCCACTGGCCGCGCATCCGCGGGTCCCAGAACTGGCGCAGATGGTCGGCGATGCCGGCGCGGGCCTCGGCCTCCGGCAGGGCGGCGAGATTGGCGGCGATCTGGTTGGCCATGCGGATCAGTTCGGCATCCTGCATCGCAGCGCCCCCTAGGCCTCGGCCGGGGCCGGATCGAACAGCACCAGGCTCTGCCCGGGCCCCTTTGCCGCCAGGGTCAGGCCGGCGCGGGCGGCGACCTCCAGCGCCATCTCCGTCGGTGCGGAGACGGTGGCGAGCAGCGGCACGCCGGCCCGCGCGGCCTTCTGCACCAGCTCGAAGGAGCAGCGGCTGGTCATCGCGACGAAGCCGGACGCGGGGTCGATGCCGCCGCGCAACAGCGCGCCCAGCAGCTTGTCCAGCGCGTTGTGGCGGCCGACATCCTCCCGCACCAGGCGGATCGCGCCGTCGGGGGCGCAGAAGGCGGCGCCATGCACGCTGCGGGTGGCGCGGTTCAGCGGCTGCGCCGCCTGCAGGCCGTCCAGCGCACGGGCGACGGCGGGCAGCGGGATCGCCGTTGCCGCCACCGCGCCGTGATGCGGCAGGGCCAGCTGCGACAGCTTCTCCAGGCCGCAGAGGCCGCAGCCGGTGCGGCCCTCCAGGCTGCGTGCCGGCAGCGGCGCCAGGGCCTGCGGATCGACCGCCAGGTCCAGCGCGATGCCGCGGTCGCGCACCGCCATGGCGATGCCGCGGATGGCGGCGGGGTCGCGGAGCAGCCCCTCGCTGACCGCGATGCCGGTGGCGAAATCCTCCAGGTCGGCCGGGGTCGCCATCATCACCGTCCAGGGGCGGCCGTTCAGGCCGATCTCCACCGGCACCTCGGCGGCGAGGCCCCAGAGCGCGTCGACGGCGGTGCCGTCGGCCTGCAGCAGACGCACCCGGCGCTGCCGCGCGGGCCGCGGCAGGTCGGCCGGGGTGCCGCAGACCTCAGGCTCCGCGGCACGGTCGAATCCGGTCGGCCGCTGTTCCGGCAGAGGATAAGCCATGGCCGTCACTCCGCCGCCGTCAGGGCGGTCGCGTCCGGCGGCGCGGTCTCGGCCGGCCGGTTGCCGCGGGTCACCTGCACCGCCGTCACCTTGTATTCCGGGCAGTTGGTCGCCCAGTCGGAATTCTCCGTCGTCACCACGTTCGCCCCGGTCACCGGGTAGTGGAAGGTCGTGTAGACCACCCCCTGCGGCATCCGGTCGGAGAGCCGGGCGCGCAGGCTGGTCGCACCCTTGCGGCTGGACAGGCTGACCATGTCGCCGTCGGCGATGCCGCGCTCCTCCGCGTCGTGGGGGTGGATCTCCAGCACATCCTCGGCATGCCAGAGGATGTTGTCGGTGCGGCGGGTCTGCGCGCCGACATTGTACTGGCTGAGGATCCGGCCGGTGGTCAGGATCAGCGGGAAGCGGCGGCTGGCGCGCTCCTCCGTCGGCACATAGCGGGTCACCACGAAACGGCCGCGGCCGCGGACGAAGCCGTCCGCATGCATGATCGGCGTGCCGCCCGGCCGTTCCGCCGTGCAGGGCCATTGCACCGAGCCCTCCGCATCCAGCCGGGCGAAGCTGACGCCGGAGAAGGTCGGGGTCAAGGCCGCAATCTCGTCCATGATCGCCGCGGCGTTCTCGTAGTGCATCGGATAGCCGAGCGCGGTCGACAGCCGGCAGACCGTTTCCCATTCCGAGAGGCCGGGCACCGGCGCCATTGCCGGGCGCACCCGGTTGATGCGCCGCTCGGCATTGGTGAAGGTGCCGTCCTTCTCCAGGAAGGAGGTGCCGGGCAGGAAGACATGGGCGAAGCGCGCCGTCTCGTTCAGGAACAGGTCCTGCACGATGACCAGGTCCAGCGCCGCCAGCGCCGCTTCCACATGGCGGGTGTCGGGGTCGGACTGGGCCAGGTCCTCGCCCTGGATGAACATCGCCCGGTAGGAGCCGTCCAGCGCGGCGGCGAACATGTTGGGGATGCGCAGGCCCGGCTCCGGGTCGATGGTCACCCCCCAGGCGCGCTCGAACAGGGCGCGGGCGTCGGGGTCGGAGACATGGCGATAACCCGACAGCTCGTGCGGGAAGGAGCCCATGTCGCAGGCGCCCTGCACGTTGTTCTGGCCGCGCAGCGGGTTCACGCCCACGCCGGGCCGGCCGATATTGCCGGTCGCCATCGCCAGGTTCGCCATCGCCATCACGGTGGAGGAGCCCTGGCTGTGCTCCGTCACCCCCAGGCCGTAGTAGATCGCCGCATTGCCACCGGTCGCGTAAAGGCGCGCGGCCGCCCGCATCTCGGCGGCCGGCACGCCGGTCGCCGCCTCCAGCGCCTCGGGCGCATTTTCCGGCTCCGCCACGAAGGCGCGCCAGGCGGCGAAGCTGTCGGCCTCGCAGCGGTCGGCGACGAAGGCCTCGTCCACCAGCCCCTCGGTCACGATGACATGGGCCATGGCGTTGATGACGGCGACATTGGTGCCGGGCCGCAGCGCCAGGTGGTGGGCGGCGGCGACATGGGGCATGCGCACCAGGTCGATGCGGCGCGGGTCGACCACGATCAGCTTCGCGCCGGCACGCAGCCGCCGCTTCATGCGGGAGGCGAAGACCGGATGGCCGTCGGTCGGGTTGGCGCCGATCACCAGCACCACGTCGGCGGCGTCCACGGAGCGGAAGTCCTGCGTGCCGGCGGAGGTGCCGAAGGCCTGCTTCAGGCCATAGCCGGTGGGGGAATGGCAGACCCGCGCGCAGGTATCGACATTGTTGCTGCCGAAGGCGCCGCGGATCATCTTCTGGACGGCGAAGACCTCCTCGTTGGTGCAGCGGGACGAGGTGATGCCACCCAGGGCCGCCGGCCCGTATTGTTCGCGGATGGCGGACAGGCGCGCAGCGGCGAAGGCGATCGCCTCCTCCCAGCCGACCTCCCGCCAGGGCTCACTGATGCTGTCGCGCACCATCGGCACCGTGACCCGGTCGGCATGGGTGGCATAGCCCCAGGCGAAGCGGCCCTTCACGCAGGAATGGCCCTCGTTCGCGCCGCCGGACTTCGACGGCACCATGCGCACCACCCGGTCGCCCTGCAGCTCCGCCCGGAAGGAACAGCCGACCCCGCAATAGGCGCAGGTCGTCTCCACCGCGCGGGTCGGCTGGCCATGCGCGACCACCGCCTTCTCCACCAGGGTGGCGGTCGGGCAGGCGGCGACGCAGGCGCCGCAGGAGACGCATTCGGAGCCCATGAAGGCCTCCGCCATGCCGGCCTCCACCTTGGAGGCGAAGCCGCGGTCGGCGATGGTCAGGGCGAAGGTGCCCTGCACTTCCTCGCAGGCCCGGACGCAGCGCGAACAGAGGATGCACTTCGACGGGTCGAAGTCGAAATAGGGATTGCTCCGGTCCTTCGCCTGACCCAGGTGGGACGCGCCGTCGCTGCCATAGCGCACCTCGCGCAGGCCGACCGCCCCGGCCATGTCCTGCAGCTCGCAATCGCCGTTGGTGGCGCAGGTCAGGCAGTCCAGCGGATGGTCGGAGATGTAGAGCTCCATCACCCCGCGCCGCACCCGCGCCAGCCGGTCGCTCTGCGTCCGCACCTGCATGCCCGGTTCCACCGGCGTGGTGCAGGAGGCGGGTAGGCCGCGCCGCCCCTCGATCTCCACCAGGCAGAGCCGGCAGGAGCCGAACGGCTCCAGGCTGTCGGTGGCACAGAGCTTCGGGATGCTGGCATCCGCGAGCGCGGCGGCGCGCATCACCGAGGTGCCGGCCGGCACGGTGACCGGACGGCCGTCGATGGTGAGTTCGACCGGTTCGCCGTCGCGGGCGGGGGTGCCGAGATCGGCTTGCTTCAGCGCGGTCATGCCGCCGCCTCCTCGCTGTTCGGCTCGAAGTCTTCCGGGAAATGCTCCAGCGCGCTGAGAACCGGCATCGGCGTCAGGCCGCCCATGGCGCAGAGCGAGCCGTCGCGCATGACCTCGCAGAGATCCTCCAGCACCGCCCGCTGGCCGGCCGGGTCGGCGCCCGCCGCCCAGCGGTCCAACACCTCCGTGCCGCGCTGCGCGCCCAGGCGGCAGGGCGTGCACTTGCCGCAGCTCTCCGCCGCGCAGAACGCCATCGCGAAGCGGGCCTGCGCCAGCATGTCGACCCGGTCGTCGAAAACGGTGATGCCGCCATGGCCCAGCATCGCCCCGGCCTCCGCCAGCGCCTCGTAGTCCGCCGGCAGGTCCAGCCGGCCGGCCGGAAGATAGGCGCCCAGCGGCCCGCCGACCTGCACCGCCCGCAGCGGCCGGCCCGACCGGGTGCCGCCGCCGAAGCCCTCCACCAGGGTGCGCAGGGTGACGCCGAAGGGCAGCTCCACCAGCCCGCCGCGGGCGACATTGCCGGCCAGTTGGAACGCCTGGGTGCCCAGCGAGCGGCCGCGGCCCAGGGCGGCATAGGCCTCCGCCCCGTCGGCCAGGATGGTCGGCACGGCGGCCAGGGTCAGCACGTTGTTGACCACCGTCGGGCGGCCGAACAGGCCGGCGGTGGCCGGGATCGGCGGCCGCGCCCGGACCTGGCCGCGGCGGCCCTCCAGGCTCTCCAGCAGGGCGCTCTCCTCGCCGCAGATATAGGCGCCGGCGCCGCGCCGCAGGTGCAGGCGGAAGGCGCGGCCGGAGCCGTCGACATCGCCGCCCAGCAGGCCGGCCGCCTCCCAGGCGCCGATCGCGGCCCGCATCGTGGCGATCGCGTCCGGATATTCGGAGCGGATATAGACGAAGCCCTCCGCCGCCCCCACGGCGAGGCCGGCGATCACCATCCCCTCGATCAGCAGGGAGGGATCGCCCTCCATCAGGATGCGGTCGGCGAAGGTGCCGCTGTCGCCCTCGTCGGCGTTGCAGACGATGTATTTCGGCCCTTCGCCCTGCAGGACCGTGCGCCACTTGATGCCGGCCGGGAAGCCGGCACCGCCGCGGCCGCGCAGGCCGGAGGCGGCGACCCGTTCCACGACCTCTGCCGGCGGCAGGGCCAGGGCGGCACGCAGCCCGGCCAGCCCGCCATGGCGGCGATAATCCTCCAGGTCCAGCGGGTCGATCACACCGCAGCGGGCAAAGGTCAGGCGTTGCTGGTCGGCCAGGAAGGGGATCTCCTCCGGCGGGCCGAGCCGCAGCGGGTGCCCGGGTTCGGCCGGCATCCCGGCGCCATCCGACAGCAGGGCGTCGAACAGGTCCGGCACGTCCGCCGCCACTACCGGGCCGTAGGCGATCCGGCCGCCAGGCCCTGCCACCTCCAGCAGCGGCTCCAGCCACAGCGCGCCGCGGGTGCCGGTGCGCACCAGGCGCAGGTCCTGCCCGCGCCGCCGCGCTTCGGCCGACAGGGCGGCGGCGACCTCGTCGGCACCGACGGAGCGGGCGGCGGCGTCGCGCGGCAGGTAGAGGGTCAGCGCCGGCGCGGTCATTCCGCCGCCTCGCCCTGCCCCGCCGCCAGGCCCAGCAGTGCGTCCAGGCGCGCCGGGGTGAGCCGGCCGTACAGCCGGTCGTCCAGCATCGCCGCCGGCCCCAGGGCGCAATTGCCCAGGCAGTAGACGGTGCGCAGGTCCACATCCCCTGCCCCGCCCAGCCGCGCCTCGACATGGCGGGCGAGATCCTCGCAGCCGACCGCCTGGCAGGCCTCCGCCCGGCAGAGCTGCAGCAGCCGGGCCGGGCGCGGCCGGTCGTGGAAGTCGTGATAGAAGCTGAAGGTGCCGAAGACCTCCGCCCGCGTCAGGTTCAGCTCGGCCGCGATCGCCGGCAGCAGGCCGGCAGGGACATGGCCCAGCGCCGCCTGCACGTCGTGCAGGATCTCGATCAGCGCGTCGGGCCGGCTGCCGTATCGGCGGCAGATCGCCGCGACATCGCCGGCCTGGGCCGATGCGGGCTCGTCAACCTTGTCTGGCACATCTTCCTCCCGTACCGCCGGACATGCGCCGGTACCGGGAGAGTGTCCCCGAAAACGCCGAATCGGCCCAATTCAAAGGGTCTATGGCATCATAGACGGCACCCCGTGGGACATCGCCCGCGGCCGCCCAGACCCCGCGACCGCCTAGACCACGCCCTCCGCCGCCAGGCGGCCGGCGGCCCGGAACAGCGCCGCGATCAGGGCCTGCGGCGGCTGCCGGTCCAGGGCGACCAGGCCGACCTGGTGGCGCACCTCCGGCGCCACCAGCGGCACCATGCGCAGGTCGGTCATCGGCCCCAGCAGGTCCAGGAAGTTGCGCGGCACGATGCTGGCCAGGCCGTTGCTGCGGACATTGGCCAGCAGGTTGACGATGGAATCCGATTCCAGCAGCGGCTCCGGCGCCTGCCCCAGCGCACCGAAGGTCTGGTCGATGAAGCGCCGGTACTGCATGTTCGGGGTCAGCAGGCAGAGCCGCTCCCGAGCCGCCGCCGCCCATTCGATCGCGGCGGCCCCGGCCAGCCTGTGGCCGCCATCGACCAGCAGGCAGTAGCGCTCCTCGTACAGCGGCACGCTGCGCAGCGGCGGGCCCTTCGCCCCCGGCGCCGGCTGGCCGCCGGCCCGCCCGGCTGCCTCCGGCGGCACCGGCGCCGGCTCCAGGTAGGTGATGCCGGCATCCAGCTCCAGGTCGGCCAGGCGGCGGTGGATCGCGGTGGAGGATTCGGAATGCACCGTGAAGCGGGCATCGGGCAGTTCCGACATCGCCTGCCCGGTCAGCCGCGCCGCCATCGGCAGGGCGGAAGGGATCACCCCCAGGGTCACCATCCCCAGCGGCGTGCCGCGCACCCGCGCCACCTCCTGCAGCATGCCGGTGCGGGCGTCCAGGATCTCCCGCGCCCAGCGCAGCACGCCCTCCCCCTCCCGCGTGAAGCCGACGAAGCGGCTGCCGCGGGCGACGATCGCGGTGCCCAGCTCCTCCTCAAGCTGCCGGATCCGGCTCGACAGGGTCGGCTGGGTCACGTTGCAGACCTGGGCGGCGCGGGTGAAGTTGCGCTCCCGCGCCAGGGCGACGAGGTACTCGAACTGCCGGATGTCCATCTGCCGTCGCGCGCGCCTCCCCGCCCCGTTCCGGTTCCGCCGCAGCCGCGGGTCACCGGTTCGCGCAATGATCGACAAGCCAGCCGCCATTGGCCAGCATCGAACCGGCGGGTTTGTTGCCTGTTTGGTAACACTATGTCTGTAGCATAAGTCGCGGATCCGGCGTTCTGCCGGCGACCGATATCGAAACCGGCCAGGCGGGCAGGAAATCTGACGGAATTGTGATCTCGCTCAATGACGCGTACCGGGCCCCGGAGTACGTAGATTGGGCCCTGTGGTACGTATATTGGGCCCTGGGTTTGGCGACTGGTGGTCATGGCAGCACAGGCAGACGAGAGATCGGATCGGTACGACAGCGTCACGGCGGCGCCGGACGTGCAGTCGTCGGACGTGCCATCGTCGGACGTCTCATCGTCGGACGTGTCATCGTCGGGGCGCCGCGCCCGTCCGGCACGCCCGCAGGGCCATGTCCTGCTGGTGGAGGATTCGCTGTCCCTGGCGCGGGTCTACCAGGAACTGATCCGACGCGACGGCCTGTCCGTCAGCCATGTCGAGACCGGCGCCGAGGCTCTGGAGGCGATCCACCGCGAGACACCGGCCGTGGTGCTGCTGGACCTGCATCTGCCGGACATGAACGGCATGGAGGTGCTGCGCACCATCCATGCCGGGCAGCTGCCCTGCGCGGTGATCGTGGTCACCGCCCATGGCTCCCTGAAGCTGGCGGTGGAGGCGATGCGCCACGGCGCCATCGACTTCCTGACCAAGCCGTTCGATGCGGAGCGGCTGGTGGTCACCCTGCGCAACGTGCTGGAGAACCGCCGGCTCGCGGCCCTGGTCGACAGCTACCGGGAGACCTACGACCGCAGCGGCTTCGGCGGCATGCTGGGCAGTTCCCTGAAAATGCAGGCCGTCTACCGGATCATCGAGAGCGCCGCGCCCAGCCGGGCGACGATCTTCATCACCGGCGAGAGCGGCACCGGCAAGGAGCTCTGCGCCCAGGCGATCCACAACATGAGCCCGCGCCGCGACGGGCCGTTCGTGCCGCTGAACTGCGGCGCGATCCCCGGCGACCTGATGGAGAGCGAGATCTTCGGCCATCGCCGCGGCGCCTTCACCGGCGCCGTCAGCGACCGGGCCGGCGCCGCCGAGCGTGCCGATGGCGGCACCCTGTTCCTGGACGAGATCTGCGAGCTGCCGCTGGAACTGCAGACCAAGCTGCTGCGCTTCATCCAGAGCGGCACCTATACCCCGGTCGGCGGCGCGGAGGAGCGGCGCACCGACATCCGCTTCGTCTGCGCCACCAACCGCGACCCGGCGGCGGAGGTGCGGGCCGGGCGCTTCCGGGAGGACCTGTACTACCGCCTGCACGTGGTGCCGGTGGAGATGCCGCCGCTGCGCTGCCGGGACGAGGATATCGGCATGCTGGCAGGGCATTTCCTGCAGCGCTTCGCGGCGGAGGAAAATCGTGGCTTCCGGCGCCTGGACCGCCAGGCCCTGGCGGCCCTGGTCGAGTATGACTGGCCGGGCAATGTGCGGCAGCTGCAGAACGTCATCCGCAACGCGGTGGTGCTGCACGAGGGCGACGTGCTGACGGCCGGGATGCTGCCGGCCCTGCCGACCGAGCCGGCCCCGGCCCCGGCCACGCCGACCGCCCTGGAGGCGGCTCCTGCCAGCCCGCGGGCGGCAACGGATGCCGCCACCGCCATCCGCCCCCTGTGGCAGGTGGAGAAGGATGCGATCGAACAGGCGATGTCGCTCTGCGACGACAATATCGCCAAGGCCGCCGCCCTGCTGGAGATCAATCCCTCGACGATCTACCGCAAGCGCCAGCGCTGGCAGGACGACGGGCTGGTATAGGGAACCGACGCCCGTCGCGGCTGCGACGACGCCCTCAGTCGGTCGGCACCTCATGCCCGCGGCCGACGCTGCGGATCAGTTCCGCCATGTCCGGATAGCGCCGGGTGATCGAGCGGTGCTGGTCGACCATCGCCCGGAACAGCGCCCCCTCGCGCCCCAGCAGCCGGTCGGCATGGCCGATCATCGCCCGGTTCGGCCAGTTGCGGGGGCGGATGTCGTTCAGCGCCTCGAACACGTCCGGCTCGCGACCCGGATTGTGCTGCGCCAGCAGGATCGCCGCAGCGGCGGTGGAGCGCGACACGCCCATGAAGCAGTGGACCAGGACATGGTCCGCGCCGTCCGCCGCCAGCCGCTCGCCGAAGCGCAGCAGGCGCGCCACCTCGTCCTCCGACGGCAGCAGCCGGCCGGGCAGCTCCTCCACCACGTCGTCGAAACGGAAATCCTCCCGGTGGTGCGGGCCGAAGCGCTCGAACACCTCGACCGTGCCATGGCCGGTATCGAGGATGGAGACGACATGGCTGACCCCGTCCTCGCAAAAGCCGTCGAGCTCGTGCAGGCCGCAGATCGACAGGCGATAGGGCACCAGCTTCGCGATCCGCGCACTCATCCGCTCATTCCTTCCCGGGTCCGGTCCAGCCGCGGCCGCGCCGCACCCGCGATCGGGGCGGCCGGCCGGATGCATCCTTTATGGGATGCGCCCCCCGGCTTGCAAGTGTACCCGGCCTGCACCTGTACCCCGCCTGCACCTGTACCCGGCTTGCACGCATGCGCGCCTTGCATGTGCCGGCGCGCAGACCACATTAGGCGCTTGATGCCGATCCGGTTCGCTTCTGCCGGCGGGATTCCGGACCGCAGGGCGGGAACCGGCAGCCGGGGTGCATGTTATCCGTGGCATCCCGCCCGGGCGGATCGCAGGCCCAGCGTAAACTGCAGTCAAGGTCCGGCCGGGGGGTCGGGCGGGAAGGACCGACAAGAGGGGAAGGGACCATCCATGGACCGAGCGCGCGCCGCCGAACCTGCCGGGCAGCCGGCCCCCGACGTGGCCGATCATGGCGATGACAGCGCGGCGTTCCGCCGCGACCTGATCGCCGGGCTCAGCGGGACCGCCAAGCAGACGAAACCGAAATACCTCTACGACGAGCGCGGCGCCGCTTTGTTCGAGGAGATCTGCGAGCTGGAGGAATACTATCCCACCCGCACGGAAATCGGTCTGCTGCGCGCGCAGGCCGCGGATATCGCGCGGTCGCTGGGTCGCGACGCGATGGTGATCGAGTTCGGCAGCGGCGCGACGGTGAAGATCCGTATCCTGCTGGATGCCCTGCAGGACCCGGCCGCCTATGTGCCGGTCGACATCTCCCGCGAGCAGCTGGCGGAAAACAGCCGGATCCTGGCCGCGGAATATCCCCGCCTGTCCGTAGTGCCGATCTGCGCCGACTATACCCGCCCCTTTCCGCTGCCGGGCGACCTGGACGGCGGCAACCGGGTCGCCTTCTTCCCCGGCTCCACGATCGGCAACCTGCTGCCGGACGAGGCGCTGGACTTCCTGCAATCCGTCCGCTCCACCGTGGGCGCAGGCGGCAGCCTGCTGATCGGCGTGGACCTGCGGAAGGACCCGGACGTGCTGCGCGCGGCCTACAACGACGCGAAAGGTGTGACGGCCGCCTTCAACCTGAACCTGCTGGAACGCGCCAACCGCGAACTCGATGCCGATTTCGACCTGGACGCCTTCCGGCATGAGGCGGTCTACGACCACGACAAGGGCCGCATCGAGATGCGGCTCTACAGCCTGCGACCGCAGGAGGTGCGGATCGACGGCGCCCGGATCCCCTTCGCCGACGGCGAATACATCCTGACGGAAGTCTCGCACAAATATTCCGTCGACGACTTCCAGGCGCTGGCGGCCCGCGCCGGCTGGCAGGCGAAGTCCTGCTGGACCGACCAGGCCGACTATTTCAGCCTGCACCACCTGATCGCCGACTGACCCGGCTATCGCGGCAGCACCAGCACCGCCCGGAAGTCGTTGACGTTGGTCTGGGTCGGCCCGGTTTCCAGGGCGTCGCCCAGGGCGAGGAACAGGCCGTAGGAATCGTTTTCCGCCTGCGCCGCGACCGGGTCGATTCCCGCGGCGCGGGCGCGGGCGACGCTGTCGGCTGCGACGAAGGCGCCGGCCAGCCCGGACGGCCCGTCGGCACCGTCGGTGTCGCAGGCCAGGGCCGAGATGCGGGCCGCTCCCGCCGGGTCGCTTGCGGCCGCCGCGTCCAGCGCGCGAGCCAGCGCTAGGGCGAATTCGCCGTTCGGCCCGCCGCGGCCCTGGCCGCCGACATCCACCGTGACCTCGCCGCCGGACAGCAGCACCAGCGGGGCCGCCGCAGGCAGGCCGCGCGCGACGGCCGCCAGCGCGACCTCCGCATGCATCGCCGCCAGCGCGCGGGCATCGCCGGTGAAGCGGTCCGACAGGATCAGCGGCCGCACCCCGGCCCGTTCCGCCACCGCGGCCGCCGCCAGCAGCGAATCCGCCGCTGTCGCCACGATCTTCAGCTCCGCCCGCGCGAGATCCGCATCGCCGGGCTTCGGTGATTCCGCCGCGGGATCGTCCAGCCAGGCCGAAGCCGCCGGCGGCAGGGTGACGCCGTAGCGGGCCAGGGCGGCGCGCGCATCGGCCACCGTGCCGGGATCGGCGACGGTCGGACCGGAGCCGATCACCGCCGGGTCGTCGCCGGCGACATCGGAGATCGCCAGGGTCACCACCCGCGCCGGCGCCGCGGCCCGCGCCAGCCGCCCGCCCTTGAACAGGGAGAGGTGCTTGCGGACCGTGTTCAGGTCGCCGATCGCCGCGCCGCGCCGCAGCAGGGCACGACTGATCTCCTGCTTCTCCGCCAGGCTGACGCCGGGCGGCGGTGCCGGCGTCAGCGCCGACGCGCCGCCCGACAGCAGCACCAGCACCAGGTCGCCCTCGCCCGCCTGCCCGGCCAGTTCCAGCAGGCGCGCCGCCGCCGCGGCACCCGCCTCGTCCGGCACCGGATGGGCGGCCTCCCGGCACTCGATCGACCGCAGCGGCAGGGCGGAGCCGTGCGGGCAGACCACGCAGCCTTCCAGCGGGCCGGGCCAGGCGGCCTCCACCGCCTGCGCCATCGCCGCCGCCGCCTTGCCCGCCCCCAGCACCAGGGTGCGGCCCTGCGCCGGGCGTTCCGGCAGGTGCGGCGGCAGGCAGTTCTGCGGCAGCGCCGCGGCCACCGCCGCATCGAACAGGCTGTTCAGGAAGGTACGGATCTCCGGCCCGGTCGCGGGCGGCCGCGCGGCACCGGGGGACAGGTCGCCTGGGATTGGGGCCATGGTTTCGCCTCGGCGCGGTTGCGGACGGTCCCGCGGCTCTGGGCGGGACGGCCCATGCGACACTGCGCGGCGGCAGGCCGCGCAACGTCATGGACGGGGGATCAGGCTTCCTGTAACGCTGCCCCGCATCGAGTTGCAACGATCGGGAACGGGAGGAACGCGGATGATCGGCGTGATGGCGAAGCTGAAGGTGAAGGACGGCCAGGGCGATGCCTTCGAGGCGGTGGCGAAGCTGCTGGTGGAGGCGGTGAACGCCAACGAACCAGGCAATCTGATGTACCGGCTGTACAAGGCCGAGGAGCCGAACACCTACATCTTCATGGAACGCTACCAGGACGAGGCCGCGCTGGAGGCGCACCGCAAGTCGCCGCACTACGGCGAGCATGGCAAGGCGATGGGCGCCTATCTGGACGGCCGGCCCGAAGTCTCCATCATGCCGGAAGTGGCCTGAGCTCCGGCCGGAATCTGAAGCGCGCCCGGCCGGCCCCCGACAATAGTGACGGGCCGGCCGGGATCTGCGCCGGCCGTCAGACGGCCGCGATCACCATCACCTCGACCTTGAAGTCGGGCAGCGCCAGCGGCGCCTCGACGCAGGCCCGTGCCGGCGGCTGGCCCGGCGCCACCCAATTGTCCCAGACGGTGTTGAAGGCCTGGAAATGGGCCATGTCCGTCAGCCAGACCTGGGCCTGCAGCAGCTTCGTCTTGTCGGAGCCGCATTGCGCCAGCAGGCGGTCGATCTTCTCCAGGATGTTGGCGGCCTGCTCCGCCACCGACTTGTCGCCCGGAGCGTCGGAAACCTGCCCGGCCAGGTAGATCACGCCGTTATGGACCACGGCCTGGCTCATGCGCTGGCTGACCTCGTGACGTGCGATCGTCATCGTCTCTTCCCCTCTTCTGTCTTGGCTTGCGGCGGCGGGTCGGCACTATAGCGCCGCGGGCCGGCACCGCCATGCGCTTGCCAGCGGCAAGCAACAGGCGGCAGCATACGCCGGAATTCGGCCGGCGGGACGGCATCACAAGACAGAGCAGCGAGAGGGGCGGGATATGGATCTGGGATTGCGGGGCAAGCGCGCCATCGTCACCGGGGGAACGAAGGGAATCGGCCGGGCGATCGCCGAGACACTGGCGGCGGAGGGTGCGGATGTCGGCATCTGCGCCCGCACCGAAGGCGACATCGCCCCGGCCCTGGAGGCACTGCGCAGCCATGGCGGAAAGGCGGAGGGCAGCGCCGTCGACGTCGCCGACGGCGCTGCGCTGCAGGCCTGGGTGGCGGACATGGCCGCGCGCCTTGGCGGCCTGGACATCGTCGTCGCCAATGTCAGCGCGCTGGCCATCGCCGATGACGAGGCCGGCTGGCAGAACGGCTTCAGGACCGACCTGATGGGCACGGTGCACCTGGTGCAGGCGGCCCTGCCCTTCCTGGAGAAGAGCGAGGCCGGCGCGATCGTCACGATCTCCAGCGTGTCGGGCCGCGAGATCGACTTCGCCGCCGGCCCCTACGGCGCCTTCAAGGCGGCGATCGTGCACTACACCCAGGGCCTGGCCCACAAGCTGGCCGGGCAGGGCATCCGCGCCAACACCGTCTCCCCCGGCAATACCTATTTCGAGGGCGGCGTCTGGAACCAGATCGAGACCGGCAATCCCGACTTCTTCCAGCAGGCGCTGGCGCTGAACCCGACCGGCCGCATGGGCACGCCGCAGGAGATGGCGAACGCCGCCGTCTTCCTGGCCAGCCCCGCCGCCTCCTTCGTCACCGGCACCAACCTGGTGGTGGACGGCGCCCTGACCCGCGGCGTGCAGCTGTAGGCGAGGGCCGTCCGGTCAGCCCGATCGGCCTCAGGCCGGGCCGCCTGCTTCCTTCTTCCGGCGGGCGGCCCGGCGCCGCAGCATGTTGAGCCCCTCCACCAGCGCGGAGAAGGCCATCGCCGCGTAGATATAGCCCTTCGGGATATGCGCGCCGAAGCCGTCGGCCACCAGCATGGTGCCGATCAGCAGCAGGAAGCCCAGCGCCAGCATCACGATGGTCGGGTTCGCCTCGATGAACCGCGCCAGCGGGCCGGAGGCGACCAGCATCACGGTCACCGCGACAACCACGGCGACCACCATGATCGGGATATGGTCGGTCATGCCGACCGCGGTGATGATGCTGTCGATGGAGAACACCAGGTCCAGCAGCAGGATCTGGAAGATGGCGGCGCCGAAGCCCAGGCTGGCAACCTCCGAGGCGCTCGCCTCGTCCTCGTCGGCGGGATCGACATTGTGGTGGATCTCCTTCGTCGCCTTCCAGATCAGGAAGACGCCGCCGGCGATCAGGATCAGGTCGCGCCAGGACAGGCCGTGGCCGAACAGTTCGAACAGCGGCTCGGTGAGCTGCACCATGAACGCCACGCTGGCCAGCAGGACCAGGCGCAGGATCAGTGCCAGGCCGATGCCGATCCGCCGCGCCCGCGCGCGCGTCGCCTCCGGCAGCTTGTTCGTCAGGATCGAGATGAAGATCAGGTTGTCGATGCCCAGCACCACCTCCATCACGATGAGGGTGGCGAGCGCCGCCCAGACGGCGGGGTCGGCGGCGAGGTGCAGGAGGTAGTCCATGACGACTCCGATGGCGTGCCGGCAAACCGGCCTGGTGGGCGGCCCGCACCGGGAGGGAAGCCCGTCCGGGCGACCGGTTCCGCGGTGCTGGCCGCAGAGAGGTACGGTCTGTCAGCAGCGGAAGCAACCGGGGAGAAACAGTGCGTCCGCGGCTCCGGTTCCGCTGCACTGGCCACCGGTTGCGGCCGGTGTCGCCGGGACCTGCGCCGAGGCCTGCGGTTGCGTCGCCGGCCCCGGTTCTTTAGGACTCGAGGGCAGCGCCGCATTCGCCTGAAGATGGGTTGCCGGCAAGAGAGACGACGGCGCGATGCCGCGGCCCGCCTCTGTCCGCATTGGATAGCCCATGATTCTTTCGGTCAACCAGCTGGAGGTGGCAAAGTCCGCCCTCGGGGCCGACCCCGTTCCGACCGACCACCCGGCCATGCCGCAACTGCAGCAGGCGTTCGGCGAGCACACCTTCTATCTCGACGCCCGCGGCCTGCTTGTGTTCGAGCCGGTCCAGGAAGAGACCAGCGCCGCCGATCCGGCGCGCCTCTATCTCGTCGCCGCCTGGGCGGACGAAAGCCGGCAGCAGCTGAGCCCGGTGCAGCCGCAGCCCACCGACGTGGTCGTCGACCTGGCGCCGCCCGCCGACGCCTGATCGGTTCACCCTGATCGGTTGAGGGGCGGCCCGCCGCGCCCGCCCGGTCGCGCCGTCAAGCAACAGTTCCCCTGCCGCCGCCTGCCGGACGATTCCCGCAGGCGGCGGCGGGCCGGACTGGCCGGATCAGACCGGCTGTATCGGACTGGCGGGATCAGTACGACTTCGGCAGGTCCAGCACCTTCTCCGCGATGTAGCAGAGGATCAGCTGCGGGCTGACCGGGGCGATGCGGGGGATCATCACCTCGCGCATCAGCCGCTCGACATGGAATTCCCGCGCATAGCCCATGCCGCCATGGGTCATCACCGCCTGGGTGCAGGCCTTGAAGCCGGCCTCCGCCCCCAGATATTTCGCGGCATTCGCCTCCGCCCCGCAGTCGCGGCCCGAATCGTAGGCCCAGGCGCCCTTCAGGACCATCATCCAGGCCGCCTCCAGCGCCATCCAGCATTCCGCCAGCGGGTGTTGGATCGACTGGTTCTGGCCGATCGGCCGGCCGAACACCACCCGCTCCCGCGCATAGCGGGCGGCGCGGTCCAGCGCCTGGCGGCCGATGCCCACCGCCTCCGCGCCGATCAGGATCCGCTCCGGGTTCAGGGAGTGCAGCAGGTAGTTGAAGCCCTTCCCCTCCTCGCCGATCCGGTCTTCCACCGGCACCCGCAGCCCCTCGATGAACAGCATGTTCGAATCGACCGCCTTGCGGCCCATCTTCGGGATCTCCCGCACCTCCACGGCGGCGCGATCCAGGTCGGTGTAGAACAGGGTCAGGCCCTGCATCGGCTTCGCGGTCTGTTCCTTCGGCGTGGTGCGCGCCAGCAGCATGATCTTGTCGGCGACCTGCGCCGTCGTCGTCCAGATCTTGCGGCCGTCGATCATGTAATGGTCGCCGTCGCGCACCGCGCGGGTTGTGATGGCGCCGGTTTCCAGCCCGGCATCGGGTTCCGTCACGCCGAAGCAGGTCTTGGTGCGCGCCGCGATCAGGTCCGGCAGCCAGCGCTCGCGCTGTGCCTCCGTCCCGAACTGCACGATCGGATGCGGCCCGAAGATGTTGATGTGGATCGCCGAGGCCGCGGCCATGCCACCCGGCGAATTGGCCACCTCCGCCATCATCAGCGCCGCCTCGGTGACACCAAGGCCGGCGCCGCCATATGCCTCCGGCATCGCGATGCCCAGCCAGCCGCCCTCGGCAATGGCCTGGTAGAATTCCTCGGGAAAGCCGCCCTCGGTGTCGCGCGCCAGCCAATACTCCTCGCCGAAGCGGTCGACGGTGCGCCGCACGCTGGCCTGGATCGCGCGGTGGTCGTCGGTCAGGTCGAAATCGATCGCCATGCTGCTACACCCATGCCCCGCCGTCGGAGGACCTGCAGCCCAGGCTGCGATAGACGGCATCGACCAGCGACTGGCCGCGGCCGTTGAGCAGCAGTCCCTCGCCCAGCCGGTTCATCGCATAGCCCACCGCGATGCCATGGTCGGGATCGGCGAAGCCGATGCTGCCGCCGGCGCCGACATGGCCGAAGGCGCCGCGGCCCAGGATCGCGCTGTGGCCGTCGAACGGCACCCGGCTGCGATTGTCCATCGACACCATGAAGCCCAGCGCGAAGCGGGTCGGCATTTCCAGGGTCGCGTCGCGCTCGGTGGCGGTGGAGACCTGGCTCATCCGGGTGACCGTCTCCGGCCGCAGCAGGTCGCCGCCCCCCTGCGCGAGCGCGCTGTAGATCCGCGCCAGGGCCGCCGCGGTGCCGATGCCGTTGGCGGCCGGGATCTCGGCCGCATGCGCCTCGCGGCTGTTGATCGCGCCGCCCAGCAGGCTGCCGGAATTGTAGACGAAGTTCGCCGCCACCGAGGCGCGGTCGTGCAGCACCGCCTGCAGGAAGGGCGGCAGGGGCGCGTTGGCCGGATGCCGGTAGGGGATCACCGGCGCGACCCGGCCCTCCTCCGCCTCCGGCAGGCCGATCCAGAAGTCCAGGCCCTGCGGGTCGCCGATCCGTTCCCGGAAGAAGCGACCGACCGACATGCCGGCGGCGCGGCGGATCATTTCCCCCACCGTCCAGGAATAGGTGGTGCCGTGATAGCCGGAGCGGGTGCCGGGCGGCCAGTAGGCCGGCTCCGCCGCCACCCGCGCGGTCATATACTCCCAGTCGTAGACGCCGCCCGCCTTCAGCTTCTCGCGGAAGGCGGGCACGGAGGCGGAATGGTCCAGCATCATCCGCAGGGTGGTGCCGTCCTTGCCGGCTTGCGCGAACTCCGGCCAGAGGTCGGCGACGGGCGCGTCCAGGTCCAGCGCGCCTTCCTCCACCAGCATATGGGCGCAGATCGCGGTCACGCCCTTGGTCGCGGAAAAGACCACCGTCATCGTGTCGCGCTGCCAGGGCGTCTGACGGTCGGCATCGGCGAAACCGCCCCAGAGGTTGGCGACCACCTTGCCGTCCCGGATCACGCAGAGCGCGGCACCCAGCTCGTCGCGGTCCTCGAAATTGGTGCGGAAGGCGTCCGCCACCGCCGCGAAATCTGGATCGACCTCGCCCGACAGGCGGCCATAGGCGCCTTCGGCGGAAAAGCCCCTCATCGTCTCGCTGTCCCCCGCCGGACGCGCGCGGCAGCCGCCGCTGCGATGGCACCTGCCATGCTGTTTCCCCCTTTGTGCCGGCGCCCTTCGGCACGGCCGGCGGCAGCCTAGGTCATCGCCCGCGCAAGGTGCAATACGGCCGCCAGCGCCCCATATCAGGTCCATGCAGCTGTTCGATCATCCCGAGCATGACGGGCATGAGGCCGTCACCTTTGCCAGCGACGCCGCATCCGGGCTGCGGGCGATCATCGCCGTGCATGACCGGACCGCCGGGCCGGCCTGCGGCGGGGTGCGGATGTGGCCCTACGCGAACGAGGCGGCGGCGCTGACCGACGTGCTGCGGCTGAGCCGCGGCATGACCCTGAAGACCGTCATGGCCGGGCTGCCGCTGGGCGGCGGCAAGGCGGTGATCCTGGGCGATTCCAGGACGGACAAGTCGCCGGCGCTGCTGCGCGCCTTCGGCCGCGCGGTGGAGGGCCTGGGCGGCCGCTATATCGGCGCCGAGGATGTCGGCATGAGCCCGGCGGACATGGCCGTGATTGCGGCGGAGACCGCGCATGTCGCCGGCCGCGGCGTGGCCGAGGGCGGCAGCGGCGATCCCTCCCCCCTCACCGCGCTGGGCGTGTTCGAGGGGATTCGCGCCGCGCTGCGCCATGCCACCGGCAGCAACGACCTGTCCGACGCGCGCGTCGCGGTGCAGGGCCTGGGCCATGTCGGGCTGGACCTGTGCGAACGGCTGCATGCAGCCGGCGCCGCCCTGGTCGTCGCCGACCTGGACCAGCCACGGCTGGCCCAGGCGCAGGTGCGCTTCCAGGCCATGGTGGTGGCGCCGCACACCATCCATCGGGTCGGTGCCGACGTCTTTGCGCCCTGCGCGCTGGGCGGCGTGCTGAACGCGACGACAATCCCGCAACTCGGCGCCCGGATCGTTGCCGGCTCCGCCAACAACCAGCTCGCCACGGCGGCGGACGGCGCCCGGCTGGCCGAGCGCGGAATCCTCTATGCGCCGGACTATGTCATCAATGCCGGCGGCATCATCAACGTGGCGGCGGAGATCGGCGGCGGCCGCTACGACCGCAAGGCGGTGGAGCGGAAGGTCTGCGCCATCGCCGACACGCTGGCAGAGATCTTCCAGGCCGCGGGCGGCGGTGATACCGCGGCGATCGCCGACCGCATCGCGCTGCAGCGGCTGGCCGGACTGCGGCAGACCGCCACCGGCGTACCGGCCGGCTGACCGCGCCGCCCCGCGGCACCCGCCCCGCAGCACCCTCTCCCCCCCCCCCTTTGGCGCCTGCGACCGCTCCCCGCCATGACGGCTGTCCGGCTTTGGGCTATGCAGCCGCATGAACCGCCTCTACGACGCGATCGGCCTGAACTATGCGAACCTGCGCCGGCCCGACCCGCGGATCGCGCGTCAGATCGATATCGCCCTCGGCGAAGCGGCGGCCGTGCTGAACCTGGGCGCCGGCACCGGTTCCTACGAGCCCGCGGGGCGCAGGATTACGGCCGTCGAGCCTTCGGCCCGGATGATCGGGCAACGGCCCGCCTCCGGCGCCATGGTCGTACAGGGGCGGGCGGAGGCCCTGCCCTTTGCCGACCGGTCGTTCGATGCGGCAATGGCCGTCCTGACCATCCACCACTGGTCGGACAAGGCGCGCGGTGCCGCAGAGATGCGGCGGGTCACCCGGGGAAGGCTCGTCTTCCTGACCTTCGACCCGGCGTTCCGCGGCTTCTGGCTGGCCGACTATTTCCCGGCGCTCGTCACCCTGGACGAAGGGCAGATGCCCGCGATGGCCGATTTCGCGCGCTGGCTCGGCCCGGTCTCCGTCACGCCGGTGCCGATCCCGCATGACTGCACGGACGGCTTCCTGGCCGGCTATTGGCGCCGGCCGGCCGCCTATCTCGACGAACGGGTGCGCGCCGCGATGTCCTCGTTCTGGGCGCTGGGCGACCTGTCGGCAGGGCTGGACCGGCTCGCCCGCGATTTGGAGAGCGGCGCCTGGGGCCGGCGCCATGCCGACCTCGCCGGGATGGCCAGCCTGGACTGCGGCTACCGGCTGGTCGTCTGCGGATAGGCCGCCGGGCCGGGCCCGGCGGCTTTCCGGATGCGAAGGTCCAGCAGCTATTCCGCGGCCTTGGCCTGGGACAGCTGCTCCCAGTTGAAGGGCAGCGGCTGCTTGGACAAGAACTTCTTCACCGCGTCCTTGTGATAGTCGGACAGGAGGCAGATCGCCTGCGCCAGGCCTTCCTGGGCAGCCAGGCTGTCATAGTCCTCCGACAGCGACCGGTTCAGGATCGACTTGGTCAGGGCCAGCGCCTCGCGGCTGGCATGGGTGAAGCGCCGCGCGACCGCCTGCGCCTCGTGCACCAGTTCGTGCGGGTCGTGCAGGGACAGCACGATGCCCATGTCCATCGCCTCCTGCGCCGACATCACACGGGCGGAGAAGCAGAGCTCCTTCGCCCGCTGCAGGCCGACCGCGCGGGTCAGGGAATAGAGCACCGCCATGTCCGGCACCAGGCCGATGCGCTGGAACACCGCGCAGAAGGTCGCGCCCGGCGTGGCCAGCACGATGTCGGAGCCCAGCGCCAGGCTCAGCCCGCCGCCGAAGGCCGGCCCGTCCACGGCCGCGATCACCGGCACCGGCAGGTCGAAGAACTGCTTCAGCCAGCCATGCAGCTCGACGAAGTTCTGCGCGACCTCGGAACCGGAGGAGAAGCCGTCCTTCATCCGCTGGATATTGCCGCCGGCGCAGAACGCCCCGCCCGCGCCGGTCACCACCAGGGCGCGGATCTCCGGGTCCGACTGCACGCGGGCGATCACCGCCTGGTAGTCGGCAACGATCGACGGGATCAGCGCATTGCGCATGTCCGGCCGGTTCATGGTGTAGGTCGCGACGCCGTCGCTGAGCTCGAAGATGCCGTCCTTGAGGTCCATTGCTTCCTCCCGCAGTGGCGGCGGGGCCGGCCGGCCGCCCGGACCGCCCACCCAGGCCGCATCCTTGTCCTGGCATGGCCGCAGATTGGCCCCGCGCGGGACGCCCGTAAAGGCTCAGGATGCCACGGCGCCTGGCGGCGGTGCCTCGGTTGCCGCCATGGCGGCGAGCCAGGGCGGCAGAGCCAGGCGGTTGGCCGCCATGAAGGCGGCCATCGGCGCCACCGTGCGGGTCACCGCCGGGCGGGCGGCGACCCTGTCGCGCCAGGCCGCCAGACTGGCCATCTCCGCTTCCGGATCCGCGCCCGGATCCGCACCCAGGGCCGACGCCATCAGCAGAACGCAGAAGGTCGCGATATCGGCATAGCCATACGGCCCGGCCAGCCAGTCCCGACCCGCCAGCCGCCGGTCCAGATCGCGCTGCATCTCCCCGATCGCCATCACGGCCGGCCCGCATGCCTTCGCATCGGCACCGCTGCGGCGCAGGCCCATCAGGGCCAGCACGCGTGGAAACAGCACCTCGTCGGCCAGCAGCTCCGCCTGGCGGGCCAGCGCACGCGCCCCCGGGGCCGAAGGCCAGAGCGACGGCCGGGGCCAGCGATCCTCCAGATATTCGAAGATTTGGGTCGAATCGAACAGCACGAGGCCGTCATGCAGCAGGACAGGGATCTGGCCCTTCGGATTGCCCTGCAGCACCTCCGGCGGCTTCGGCGCATAACCGTCGCGCAGAGAGAACGGGACCATGACAGTCTCGAAATCCAGCTGCTTCTCGTGAGCGGCGATCACGGCCTTCGCACCGAAGACGCTCATCGGGCCGGTGAGGATGCGGATGGGCTCGGCGGCGGCGGTCATCGGTTGCTCCGTTCGGACCAGAATACGAACGATCGTGCTTTTTATGAAAAAAGCAAGGGCAGGCTGCGCACCTCGGGAATGCCAGTCATTCCTCCCGGGCGTGTACCGCGATGGAAGAGCGGCGCGAACAAGCGCCGGCCCAGCGATCAGCTGTCCGATGTCTCGTGCTGCGGGGCCCGTGCCGGGGTTGCCTGGACCGGGGCCGCCTGGGTCGGGGTCGCCTGGGCAGGGGCCGCCTGATCAGGGGTCGCCTGGGCAGGGGTCGCCTGCTTCGGCGGGGCCGGGCCCCTGTCCGCGGCGGAAGCTGCGGCAGTGCCATCCTGTGGCGCCGCATCGGCCAGCAGCCGGTCGAACGCCGCATGGGCGCGGCTCAGCGCTTCCGGATCGTTCATCAGCTTCTGCATGTGCTGGTAGCCCAGCGCGATGCCGATCATCTGGAACACGAACAGGTCCGGGTCCAGGTCCCTGCGGAATTCCCCCTGGGTGATCGCCTGCGCGACCGCCCAGCGCAGCGCGCCGTGCCATTCCACCTGCGAGCGGACCAGCAGGTCGCGCACCGCGCCGGGGCGCTGGTCGTATTCCTGCGCCGCGGTGACGAACAGGCAGCCGGGCGCCGCCTCGCCGCCCTGCAGCCAGGCCAGCCAGTGCTCGAACAGCGCCGCCACGCGGCCGCGGCCCTTCGGCTTGGCGAAGGCAGGGCCTGCGACCTGGGCGCGGAAGCGGTCGATCGCCGCTTCCAGCACCGCGATCTGCAGCGCTTCCTTGGACTTGAAATGGGCGAACAGGCCGGACTTTGAGAGGTTCAGCCTGCTGGCGAGCACACCGAGGGTCACCCCTTCCAGGCCGAGTTCCACGGCCTGGGACAGGGCCTCCCCGATGATCGTCTCGCGTGTGTTGGCGCCTTTGCTCATGGCCATCCATATGCCCCGGACAGGGCTAACAAATCGCTAAATCGCGCCGCGCCCTTCCACCGGCCAGATCTCCACCAGGCGGTCGCCGCGGACGACATGGTACCAGTCGTACAGGTCGACGGTGGGATCGCAATGCGGCACCTGGCATTCGATCACCGTGCCGCGGGCGGGCGACGGGGCTCCGTTCAGCAGCAGCGCGCCGAATTCGTCGCCGGAGAACCGGAAGCCGGTGCCGGCGGGCGCGTTGCGCATCGGCCGCGGCGCCGGCCCGTCGGTGGCGAACCGCTTCAACCCGCCATCGGTGGTGACGAAGCCGTCCTGGTGGGTGCTGACCACGCTGCAGGCCACGAACAGGGCGGGCCGGAACGGCGCCGCCACCGCCTCCCGCAGGACGACGGCGTCGTATTGCACGTCGGTGAAGACATAGGACCCGGTCTGCATCTCGGTGAACTGGCCGGCGCCGGCATCCAGCGCATGGGTACCGGTCCCGGCCCCGGTGACGATCGCCGGTGCCAGCCCCGCCCCGGCCAGGCGCTGCCGGGTGGCCTGGATCAGCGCCCAGGGACGTTCCATTGCGGCGCGACGTTCCGACAGGCCGGCGATGTGCTGGACATGGCCGGCATAGGCCTGGAGCCCGCCGAAGGCCAGGCCCGGCGCATCGGCGATCGCCCGCGCCAGGTCCAGCGCGGTGTCGGCATCCGGCACGCCGGTCCGGTGCTGACCGACATCCATGTCCACCAGCAGGGTCAGCGGCACCGCCGCGCCCGCCATCGCCGCCGACAGGCCCGCCACCGCGTCCGGATGGTCGACCGCCGCCATCACCGCATGGCCGGCGCGCGCCAGCTCGGCCAGCCGCCGCAGCTTCGCCGCGCCCGCGACAGGCGAGGTCAGCAGCAGCCCCCCGATCCCGCCTTCCGCCAGGGCCTCCGCCTCGCCCACCGTGGCGACGCAGATGCCGGTCGCGCCGGCGTCCAGCTGGCGCCGCGCCAGGGCGACCGACTTGTGCGCCTTGGCATGCGGCCGCAGGCCGATGCCCGCCTCCCGCGCATGCGCCGCCATCGCCGCGATGTTCGCCTCGGCGGCGTCCAGGTCGAGCACCAGGCAGGGGGTCTGCAGCCGGTCGCGCCCGCCCGGCTGGCCGATCAGGTCGCGGTTGGGGCTGTCCTGCATGCGATGCTCCCTTTCCTGCACCGGCTCATTGCACGGGCTGGGCCCGCCATGCGCACCACGCATGACCGCCGGGCCGGGCCTTGCCCGCACATGGCCTACCCGCCACATTGCCTGCAGACAAGCATCTTCCCCTCATCCAAAGCCGGTGGACATGCCCGTTCTTTCGATCCTCGACCTCGTCCGCATCACCGAAGGCAGCGATGCCGGCGTGGCGCTGAACAATGCGCGCGACCTGGCCCGCCATGCGGAACAATTGGGCTACCGCCGCTTCTGGGTGGCGGAGCATCACAACCTGGCCAGCATCGCCAGCGCCGCAACCTCCGTCGTGATCGGCCATATCGCGGCGGGCACCAGCACGATCCGGGTCGGCGCCGGCGGCATCATGCTGCCCAACCATGCGCCGCTGATCATCGCCGAGCAGTTCGGCACCCTGGCGCATCTGTTCCCGGGCCGCATCGACCTGGGCCTGGGCCGCGCGCCGGGCACCGACCAGATGACCCTGCGGGCGCTGCGCCGCGCCCCGGAAAGCGCCGACTATTTCCCGCAGGACGTGCTGGAGCTGCAGGCCCTGCTGGCGCCGGCGGAGCCGGACCAGGCGATCCGCGCGATTCCCGGGGTCGGCACCCAGGTGCCGCTGTGGATCCTGGGCTCCAGCCATTTCGGCGCCATGGTCGCGGCGGAGTTCGGCCTGCCCTACGCCTTCGCCTCCCATTTCGCGCCGCAGCAGCTGCTGCCGGCGCTGGAGATCTATCGCAGCCGGTTCAAGCCCTCCGCCCAGCTGGACGCGCCGCATGCCATGGTCGGGGTGAACATCGTCGCCGCCGACACCGACGCCGAGGCGCGGCGGCTGTGGACCACGCAGCAGATGTCCTTCACCGGTCTGGTGCGCGGCCGCCGCGGCCTCAGCCAACCGCCGATCGACGATATCGAGGATTACTGGTCGCCGATGGAGAAGCAGCAGGTGATGCAGATGCTGTCCCGCTCCATCGTCGGCGGGCCCGAGACCGTGGCCGCGGGCATCGAGGCCCTGGCGGCGGAGACCGGTGCCGACGAACTGATGATCGTCTCCGACATCTTCGACCATGAGGCGCGGCTGCGCTCCATCGAGCTGATCGCCAAGGGTCGGGACCAACAGCAGGGGCGGGGCCAACAGCAGGGGCGGGCCGGCGAGCCGTCGGTGGAAGCGGCGCTCGCACGTCGATGATCCGGGGCCCGGGCCGGCCGCTTGCCATCGCCGGCCTGCTGCTGCTTCTGCTGCTGTCGGCAGGGGCAGGGGCCTGGGCCGGGCCCGCCATGGCCCAGGCGGAACCGCCGGCGCCGGCGGAACCGACGATCGCCGTCGGCGGCGATGCGGCCTCGGACCGTGCGATCCGCACCCGACTGGCCAGCCTGTTCGAGGCGGTGGACGGCCTGTCGGAGGTAAAGGTCACCGTCACCGACGGCGTGGTCTCCCTGACCGGCACGGTGCTGGAGCCGTCGGCGCGCGACCTTGCCGGCCGGCTGGCGGGCCGGGTGGAACATGTCGCCACGGTGCGCAACGAGATCGCGCTTGACGACAGCCTGACCCGACGGCTCTCGCCCGGCCTGGCCAGGGTCGAACTGCGCCTACGGCAGGCGGTCGAGATGCTGCCGCTGCTCGCCATCGCGCTGGGCTGCCTGCTGCTGGTCGCGCTGCTCGGCATCTGGGTGTCGCGCTGGTCCTGGCCCTGGGGGCGGGTCGCCCCCAATGCCTTCGTGGAAAGCCTGTACCGGCAGCTGGTGCGGCTGGTCTTCTTCGTCGCCGGCCTGGTGCTGGCGCTGGACATCGCCGGTGCCACCGCGCTGCTGGGCACCATCCTGGGCGCCGCCGGGATTGTGGGCCTGGCGGTCGGCTTTGCCGTGCGCGACACGATCGAGAACTACCTGGCCAGCGTCATGCTGAGCATCCGCCAGCCGTTCCGCCCCAACGACCATGTCCAGATCGAGGGGCATGAGGGCCATGTCCTGCGGCTGACCAGCCGCGCGACGATCCTGCTCAGTTTCGACGGCAACCATGTCCGCATCCCCAACGCCGCCGTGTTCAAGGCGGTGATCGTGAACTTCAGCCGCAATCCGGAACGGCGGCTGTCGTTCCGGCTGGGGGTGAACGCGGATGCCGACCTGCGGGCGGCCGTCTCCGACGGCCTGGCGGCCCTGCGCGCCCTGCCCTTCATGCTGGACGATCCGCCGGCGGAAGGCTGGATCGACGAGGTCGGCGATTCCAACGTGGTGCTGTTCTTCTGCGGCTGGGTCGACCAGCGGCGGAGCCATTTCGGCGTGGCCAGGGGCGAGGCGATCCGCTGCGTGAAGGAGGCGCTGGAGCAGGGCGGCTTCGAGCTGCCGGAGCCGATCTACCGCCTGCGCCTGGAAGGCGCGGAGGCGGCCGCCGCACAGCCCGCCGCGCCGTCGCGCCCCGCAACCGGGCGCACCGCGCCGCCGGCGACGGCCGCGGCAACCGACGTGTCCCGGCCCGAGCCGGTGATCGCCAAAGTGGAGGAGGAGCGCCGCGCCGGCGAAGGCCCGGACCTGCTGGATCGCGCCGCGCCGGAGGAATGACGGGTCAGCCGGTGGCCAGCCCGGCGATGCCGTCGTAGAGCAGCTTGAGCCCGGTCACCAGCAGCAGGCCGTAGCAGATCACGTAGAACATCCGGTCGCTGACCCGCTTGTGCAGCCAGATCCCGGACAGCATCGCCAGCGGCGCGATCGGCAGCAGCACGGCGGACGTGGTCAGGTTGCCGAACGACAGCTGACCCAGCAGCGCATAGGGGATCAGCTTCACGTAGTTGATGATGAAATAGAAGACGACCGTGGTGCCCTGGTACAGGGTCTTCGGCATGCGCTGCGGCAGCAGGTAGATGTTCACCGGCGGGCCGCCGGCATGGGCGATGAAGCTGGTGAAGCCGGCCACCGCGCTCCAGAAGCCGCCGCGCAGCACCGCTGGGCGGGCCGGCGGGCGGTCCGGGTCGAAGATCCAGCGCCGCGCCACCTCGAAGGCGAAGAAGCCGACCGCCAGGGTGCCGACCAGCACCCGCACCATGTCGGCATCCAGATAGGCGAAGGTCAGGCCGCCGGCGGCGATGCCGGCCAGCGCGCCCGGCAGCATGATCCACATGTTCCGCCGGTCCCAGTTGCGGCGATAGGCCCAGACCGCCATCAGGTCCATGACGCAGAGGATCGGCAGCATGATCGCCGCCGCCTGCTGCGGCGCGATCACCAGCGCCATCAGCGGCACCGCCAGGGTGCCCAGCCCGCCGCCGAAGCCGCCCTTGGAGATGCCGGCGATCATCACCGCCGCCACCGCCAGGACGTAGAACAGGGGATCGTCGATCATGCGGGCGAGGCGCCGAAACCGTCGCGGATGGCCGCCTCCATCGCCGCGGCGATCCGGCCGTCCGCCTGCGGGCTGCGCAGCACGGCCAGCCGCGAGGAGGGCAGCGCCGGCCAGCCGTCGGCCGGGCCGAGGGCCCGCATGCCCGGCTCCAGGGTGGACAGGCCCAGGATGCCGACCGCCATGCCCGAGGAGATCGCCGCCTTCACGCCCCAGGCGCTTTCGCTGGTCAGCACAACATTGTGCGCCAGCCCGGCGTCGGTCAGCGCGGCAAGCGCCAGGTCGCGCCACCAGCAGTCACGGTCGAACAGGGCCAGCGGCACCGGCGGCACCGGCGCCTTCGGCCAGTCCGCCGCGGCGGCCCAGACCATCGCCTCCGCAAACACCGGGTCGGCGGCCTCGTCGGGTGCGCAGGCATGCACGGCGAGGTCCAGCTCGCCGTCACGCACGGCCCGCGGGAAGGTCGGGCTGAAACCGCAGCGGACGGTCACCTCCACCTCCGGATGGCGGTCCGCGAAGCGACGCAGGATGCGCTGCAGCATCGCGGTGCCGTAATCGTCCGGGATGCCGACCCGGATCGGTCCGGCCAGGGCGGTCCGGAACATGGCGCCGATCCGCTCCAGGTCGCGCAGCACCCGCTCCGCGGCCGGCAGCAGCCGCAGGCCGTCCGCCGTCAGGGTCATGCCCCGTGCCTCGCGCCGGAACAGGCGCGCGCCCAACCGGCCCTCGAGGCGCCGCAGCTGCACGCTGACCGCCGACTGGGTGCGGCCCAGCCCTTCCGCGGCCCGCGTCAGGTTGCGGTGCTGCGCCACCGCCACGAAGGCGCGCAGCAGATCCGGTGCCACGGCATAGCGTTCGATTTCATGCATGGCTGGATCGTAACAATTCATTTGTGGTGATGAAAGAAGCCGGCAGATTCGAAGCATGAACCGCGCCGCATTCACCAGACCCATCCGCCTGCCCGCGCTGAACCGGCTCCGGCCGCAGCTGGCGCTTCGCCTCGTCGTCCCGGCAGCTCTCGCCGCCTGGGCCGCCGCCGCGCCGCAGACCGCGATCGCCGCGGCCGGCTTTACCCTGCAGAGCCTCTGGTCCATTGCGCCGGCCATCGCCGCCGCCCTGCTGCTGAGTGCGGCCGCCACCGCCAGCGGGATCAGCGCCGTCATCGCGCCGGCCTTCCGGGGCCGGCCGCTGCGGGCGGTGGTGCTGGCCGCGCTGGCCGGCGCGCTGGTCCCGGTCTGCGGCATCAGCGTGCTGCCCCTGGTGGCCGCGATGCTGGCGGCCGGCGTGCCGCTGGCCGCGGTGATGGCGTTCTGGCTCTCCTCCCCGGTCACCGACCCCGGCATGTTCGCCGTCACCGCCGCGACCCTGGGCATCGATTTCGCAGTGGGAAAGACCGCCGCCGCATTTGTCGTCGGGCTCTACGGCGGCGGTGTCACCGCCTGGCTGGCGCGCCGCGGCAGACTGCAGGCACCCCTGCGGGAAGACTGGCAGCGTGCGGCCGGCCAGGGCTGCGCGGCGGACGGCTGCGGCACGGCCGGGCGCCTGGCCTGGCGGTTCTGGCGGGAGCCGGCGCGGCGGGCGCAGTTCGCGCGCAGCTGCCGCGACACAGCGCTGCTGATTCTGAAATGGTTGAGCCTGGCCTTCCTGGCCGAATACCTGATGCGCCGCTTCCTGCCCGGGGACTGGGTGACCGGCCTGCTGGGCGATGGCGGCCTGCTGGCGGTACCGGCAGCGGCGCTGCTCGGCGCGCCGCTTTACCTGGAAGGCCATGCCGCCCTGCCCCTGGTGCGCGGCCTGATGGATGCCGGCCTGCCGGCAGGCGCCGCCATGGCACTTCTGGTCGCCGGCGGTATCATCAGTGCCTGGGCCGCCCTGCCCGTCTTCGCCCTGGTCCGGCTGCCGGTCTTCCTGCTCTATCTCGGCCTGGCGGTGACCGGCGCGATGCTGGCGGGATGGGCGGCCGGCGCGATGCTGCCCTGAGCAGGGGACCGATCGCCGGCAAAAGGAAAAGGCCGGCGGGATGCCGCCGGCCTTCCAGTCTCGCGACCGCAGGTGCGGGGCTCAGAGCCCCAGCACCAGCTTCGCCAGGATGTTGTGCTGGACCTCGTTGGAGCCGGCATAGATCGAGGTCTTGCGCATGTTGGCGTAGCGCGCGGCGACCCCGTCGGCATAATCCGGACCGATCGGCTCCTCGTTGGAGCCGAAATGCATCGGCGGGAACGGGTTGGCCTGCACGCCGACCGCATCCAGCATCAGCTCCGTCACCGCCTGCTGCAGCTCCGAGCCGCGCAGCTTCATCTGCGAGCTTTCCGGGCCCATGTTCTGGCCGCCGGCAAGCTTCGACAGGATCCGCAGCTCGGTCATCTCCAGCGCCTCGATCTGGATCTCCAGCTGCGAGATGCGGCGGCGGAAGGTCTCGTCCTCGATCAGGGCGCCGGAGCCGTCGGCGCGCTCGGCCTCGGCGATCGCCTTGATCTTGCGCAGGCCCCGCTTCAGGCCGCCGGCGTAAGGGTTGCCGCGCTCGAACTCCAGCAGGTACTTGGCATAGGTCCAGCCCTTGCCTTCCTCGCCGATGCGGTTCTCCTTCGGCACCTTCACGTCGGTGAAGAAGACCTGGTTGACCTCCTGGAAGCCCTTTTCCGGCAGGTCGACGGTGATGATCGGCTCCACCTGGATGCCCGGCGTCTTCATGTCGATCAGCAGGAAGGAGATGCCGTCCTGGCGCTTCGCCTCCTTCGACGTGCGCACCAGGCAGAAGATCCAGTCGGCATATTGCGCGACCGAGGTCCAGATCTTCGATCCATTGCAGAGGTAATGGTCGCCCTTGTCCTCCGCCTTCATCTGCAGCGAGGCGAGGTCGGAGCCGGAGCCGGGCTCGGAATAGCCCTGGCAGAAGATGATCTCGCTCTTCAGGATCGCCGGCAGGAACTGCTTCTTCTGGTCCTCGGAGCCGAACTTCATGATCACCGGCGCGACCATCCGCGGGCCGAAGGGGATCACGTGCGGCGCGCCGGCGGCGGCCATCTCGGTCTCGTAGATGAAGCGCTGGGTGGGGTCCCAGCCGGGGCCACCATGCTCCTCCGGCCAGTTCGGCACCATCCAGCCCTTCTCGTACAGCCGCTTCTGCCAGCGGACATGGTCGTCCTTCGGCAGATAGCCGTGACGGCTGCGGCGGGAATGCTCCCGCATCTCCTTGTCGAACGCCTCGTCGATGAAGGCGCGGACCTCGTCGCGGAAGGCGATGTCCTTCTCGGTGAACGCCAGATCCATGGCCTGTCCCTTCTCTCATCCGTGCCGGGCGGCCGGCGCCCCGCAGATCATGGCCTCAAGCGTAAAGTATGCTGATCGTCTCGGCGACAAGCGCCGGGCGGTCCTGGCCGGCGATGGCGATCACGTTCTGGCCGGTGATCTTCACGCCATTGCCGTCCATATCCTCGAAATCCTTGAAGGTCAGCATCAGCCGCACCCGGCTGCCGACGGGCACCGTGTTGGTGAAGCGGACCTTGTTGGAACCGTAGTTGATGCCGCGGCTGGTCTTGTTCACCTTCCACAGCTGCTGGCCCAGCATCGGCAGCAAAGACAGGGTCAGGAAGCCGTGGGCGATGGTCTTGCCGCCCGGCATCTCCTTCGCCGCCTTCTCCACGTCGACATGGATCCACTGGTGGTCGCCGGTCGCTTCCGCGAAAAGGTTGATCCGCTCCTGCGTGATCTCCAGCCAGTCGCCGACCAGCTCCTCGCCCTTATGCGCCTTCAGGTCCTGCGGCGTCTCGACAACGAGCATCTCTGTCTCCTCCCTCAATCTCAGGCAGTGCCTATAGCACCCAACCGGCCGGCTTGCGAAGCACCGGGGATGGCCGGTGCACCTGGTTGCCCTTCCCCCTCAATCGTCACAGCCGGGCTTGTCCCGGCTGTCCATGTCGAGCACGGAACTCAATCGATTGAGCCGCGGCACCATGGACCCGCGGATCAAGTCCGCGGGTGACGATGGAGCGGTGGCGGCAACGCTGCTTCAGCTGTCCCAGCGGCCGCTGCCCTTGGCCTTCTCGACCAGCAGGTCGGCCGGCTTCCAGGTCAGGTCGCCATGGGCGGCCTGGAACTCCTGGATTCGGGCCAGAACCTTGTCCAGGCCGACCTCCTGCGCATAGAACATCGGCCCGCCGCGATAGACCGGGAAGCCGTAGCCGTTGCAGTAGATCACGTCGATGTCGCTGGCGCGCAGCGCCATGCCCTCCTCCAGGCAGCGGGCGCCCTCGTTCACCAGGGCATAGACCAGCCGCTCGACGATCTCCTCGTCGCTGACCTGGCGCTGCTCGATGCCCAGCTCCTTCGCGGTGTCGCGGATCAGCTGCTCGATCTCCGGGTCGGGGACCGGGGTGCGGCTGCCCTCCTCGTACTTGTAGTAGCCGGCGCCGGTCTTCTGGCCGTGGCGGCCCATCTCGACGATCCGGTCGGCGACGGGGGAATAGCGCATCGCCTTGTCGCGCTTCGCCTCACGCGCCTTGCGCACCCGGTAGCCGACATCCAGCCCGGCCAGGTCGCCCATCGCAAAGGGCCCCATGGCGAAGCCGAATTCGTAGATCGCCTTGTCGACCTGGGACGGGGTCGCGCCCTCCTCCACCAGGAAGGCGGCCTCCCGGGTATAGGGGTTCAGCATCCGGTTGCCGACGAAGCCGTCGCAATTGCCGACCAGCACGCTGACCTTGCGCAGCTTCTTGCCCAGGTCCATCGCGGTGGCGATCGTCTCCTTCGAGCTTTTCGCGCCGCGCACCACCTCCAGCAGCCGCATGACGTTGGCGGGGCTGAAGAAGTGGGTGCCGATCACCGCCTCCGGCCGCTTGGTGGCCGAGGCGATCTCGTCGATGTCCAGGGTGGAGGTGTTGGTCGCCAGGATGGCGCCCGGCTTCGCCACCCGGTCCAGGTCGGCGAAGACCTTCTTCTTCAGCTCCATCTCCTCGAACACCGCCTCGATGACGACATCGGCCTTGCCCAGGTCGTCCATCGACTGGCTGCGGCCGATCAGGCCCAGCGCCTTGTCGGCCTGCGCCTGGGTCATGCCGCCGCGCTTCACGCTGCCGGCATAGTTCTTCTCGATGATCGACAGGCCGCGCTCCAGCGCCTCCTGGCTGGCATCCAGGATCGTCACCGGGATGCCGGCATTGGCGAAGTTCATCGCGATGCCGCCGCCCATGGTGCCGGCACCGATCACGCCGGCGGATGCGATCGGCTGCACGGGCGTGTCCTTCGGCACGTCGGGGATCTTCGCCACCTCGCGCTCGGCGAAGAAGGCGTGGATCTGGCCCTTGCGCTGCGGCGAGTTCATGCACTGCTCGAACAGCTCGCGCTCGCGCTTCATCCCCTCAGCGAAGGGCAGGGTGCAGGCCGCCTCGATGCAGTCGATGCAGCGCCAGGGGGCGAAGAAGCCGCGGGCGCGCTTCTCGATCGACTTGCGGAAATCCTCGAACAGCTTCGGGTCGGTGCCCTTCACCTTGCTGTCGTCGGCGCTGATCACGGGATGCGGGCCGCCGGCCTTCGCCTTCGCCGCGGCGAAGGCCACGGCGCCGGCCTGCAGCTCGTCGACGATGGCGTCGACCACGCCGACCTCCACCGCCTTCCGGGCGCGGATCGGATTGCCGGAGACGATCATCTCCAGCGCCATCTGCGGGCCCACCACCCGGGGCAGCCGCTGCGTGCCGCCGGCACCGGGCAGCAGGCCCAGCTTCACCTCCGGCAGGCCGACCTGGCCGGATTCCACCGCGACCCGGTAGTGGCAGGACAAGGCCACCTCCAGGCCGCCGCCCAGCGCGGTGCCGTGGATTGCGGCGACAACAGGCTTGGCGCTGCCCTCGATCATGTCGAGGACCTCCAGCAGCCCCGGCTCCGCCATCGGCTTGCCGAATTCGCGGATATCGGCGCCGGCGATGAAGGTGCGACCGTCGCCGAGGATCACCATCGCCTCGATCGCATCGTCGGCCGCCGCCGCTTCGACGCAGTCCTTCAGGCCCTGCCGGACCGCCTGGCTCAGCGCGTTGACCGGCGGGTTGCGCACCGTGATGACGCCGACTGTGCCGTCGCGCTCAAGGGTCACGGCATCGGACATGGCTTCCTCCTCGTTCTCGACCGTTTCTGCGTGCGGAAATGGCGCGGCCGGGCGTCATGCGCCCGGCCGGCGTCAGGAAAGATGCATGTACGGTGCTGGCAACCGGCCCGCCCGTCAACATGGCCAGCAGGGCCATGCGACAACAGGGCGGAACGGAAGGAGGATTCCGGTTAGGAGCCGGCCGGCGGCGACCGGTCAGATCACCTGGAAGGCATAGAGGAGGAGCAGGACGGCTGCGGCCACGACGGTGCCGATCACCAGGGCATAGAGATTCTCCCGGTGGCGGTCTCCGCCACGGGCCTCCGTCTTGCTTTCCACGATCCGGGGCTCGTCGCGCTGCCCGCCGAAGCGGGTGTCGTCATTGCCGACGACGGCATTCCTGTCTGCCATCTTCGTTACTCCCACGTCTTACCGTCGCGCCAGTCCACGGACCGACAGCCCGCGACGGCGCGAGAGAGAAACGGATGGGACGGCCGGATTGTTCCGGTGCAGCCCGGCCCGGCGGGGCCGGATCAGGCCGGCGGCAGCTTCAGGTAGGGGCCGACATTGGCCACGATCTCCCGTGCATCGTAGGCGTTCGGGTCGCCGTCCGGCGTGCGGCCGGGATAGACCAGGATCTCCGCCTGGGCGCTGTAGCGGGTGACCGGATAGGTGCTGGTGGTGGCGAAGGTCGGGCCGCCGCAGCCATAGCCCCAGCCGCGCCAGGCCGGGCCCCAGCCCCAGCGCGGGCCCCAGCCCCAGCCGCCCCAGCCCCAGCCGCCCCAGCACTGGCCGTAGGGCGGCCCGTAGACGGTGGTGTTGTCGACATAGCGGGTATCGGCCTCGGTATCGCGCTGCACCAGGACGAAGAAGTCGTTGCCGGTCTGCAGGGTGATCTGGGCGGAGCGGTACAGCAGGTAGAGTTCGACATCCTCCTTCGGGGTCAGGGAATTGCCGTCGAACGCCACCAGGAAGCGGTTGTCCTCCAGCCGCCGGTCGGAAAAGCCGTAGCCGTTGCCTGCCGCCGGCTGGTAGGGCGTGGCCGTCGTGCAGGCGGCCAGCAGGACAAGCCCGGCGGCCAGGAGTGCCGCCGGCAGCAGCTGCATGCGGTACGGGGTCAGGAAACTGCGGAAAGGCATGACAGATGATCCTACGCGATACCCCACCGTCCCAGCCTCTGACTATACCGGCCCGGCGCGGCGCGCCATAACCCGTGAGATCCGGCCGCGGCCGGCGCCGGTGCAAAGGCTTCTGGACTACCCGGTCCGCAATCCCCATATCCTCGGGCATCGACCACGGTTGCATTCGATTGCGCCGCCCTGCCTGCGGCGACCGGCCCCCTTGCGCCGGTTGCCGGCCCGGGCCCAGCGAGGAGGAGGTCCCGATGGGCCGTCCCCGGTCATTCGACGAGGCAGACGTCCTGCAGCGGGCGATGGACTGTTTCTGGACGCGCGGCTACGAGGCCAGTTCGCTGGATGATCTCTGCGGCGCGATGGGGATCAGCCGCTCCAGCTTCTACCAGTGCTTCGGCAACAAGCACGACCTGCTGCTGGCAACCCTGGACCGCTATGGCGACGAGACGATGGCGCGGATGCAGGCCACCTTCGCCGCCGGCCGCAGCTTCCGGGACTCGCTGGCGGCCTTTCTCGAGGCGGCTGTCGCCGATGCCGGCGCCGCCGTCGACGGCGGCACCGCAGCGCCGGGGCGCGGCTGCTACCTGGGCAATTGCGCGGCCGAACTGGCGGCGGTGGACGAAGAGGCCGCCGCCCGGCTGGACCGCACCTTCACCCGCATCGCGGAGGCCTTCGCCCAGCAGATCCGCGCCGCACAGGAAAGCGGCGAGGTGGCCGCGGAACGCGACCCCGTGGCCCTGGCGCGCCTGCTGATGGCCGGCCTGCAGGGCCTGCGGCTGGTCGCCAAGACCCGACCGGACCGGGCGGTCCTGGCTGACATCGCGGACGGCCTGCTTCAGGCTGTGCGCCAGCACGAGCCCCAGAACCAGACGAAATTCCGAGGGGGAGGCCCGAGATGGCGATGAAGCTCTACGACCTGGCAGGCGCGAAGGACGACCATCGTTTCAGCCCCTATTGCTGGCGGGTGCGGATGGCGCTCGCCCACAAGTCGCTGGAGGTGGAGACCCTGCCCTGGCGGTTCACGGAGAAGGAAACGATCGCCTTCTCCGGCCAGGACAAGGTGCCGGTCCTGGTCGACGGCGAGAAGAGCGTGCACGACAGCTGGACGATCGCGGAATACCTGGACGAGACCTATCCGCAGAAGCCGCTGTTCGACAGCCAGCAGGCGCGCGGCCAGGGCATGCTGGTGAAGCAGTGGGTGGAAACCCAGGTGAACCCGATCATCGGCCGGATCATCCTGGTCGACCTGTTCGACAATATCCACGAGATGGACAAAAGCTATTTCAAGGAGAGCCGGGAAAAGCGCTTCGGCATGACGCTGGAGGCGCTCTGCGCCGATCGCCCGGCGCAGATCGAGGCGCTGAACCGCGCCCTGGTGCCGCTGCGCAACACCCTGAAGATCCAGCCCTATATCGCCGGCGAGGCGCCGAACTACGCCGACTATATCGTCTTCGGCAGCCTGCAATGGGCGCGCACCTCCGCCCCTGTCGAGGTGCTGCCGGATGCGGACGATCCGGTCCGCGCCTGGCGTGACCGGCTGCTGGACATGTATGACGGCCTTGCCCGCGACGCCTGGCTGCCGCAGGCGGCGTGACACCCCCGACGCCACGCAATGGCCTGACCTGATGTCCAGGATTGCCTGCCGGGCATCCAGAACCGCGACGCATTCCGGCGCCGGTTCTTGCCTGCCGGTCCGGCTTTGCGCTGTGATGCCCGAAAGGCGGCGCGCGGTGGCCGAACGCTGAACGGCGCCCCCGCCGGCATCGTTCTCGACCGTGCGGCAGGGGGGCAACAGCGTGACAATTCGGATCAGGCCCGCCCGGCGGGCATCGGCGGCGGCTTGTGCCGCCTTCATGCTGGCCGGCCTGGGACAGGGCGCCCTCGGCACCGGGGCCGCGCGGGCCCAGACCTTCCAGGAGCTGGGGCCGGCCCCCTTCTCCACCAGCACCGAGACGCGGGAGCAGCAGGGCTGGACCGAATCGGCCGGCGCGGCGCGGATCGTCGTGCCGCATCCCACCGATTCCCGGATCCTCTATGCCGGCGCCGCGAATGGCGGCGTCTGGCGCTCCGATACCGGCGGCAACAGCTGGACCCCGCTGACCGACCGCCAGTCCTCGCTGTCGATCGGCGGCCTGGCCATGAACGGCGCGGACCCCGATCACCTGGTCGCCGGCATCGGCCGCTTCAGCACCGCCGGCGGCCAGGGCGGCGCGCTGACCGGCCTGCTGGAAACGCGCGACGGCGGCGCCAGCTGGAGCGGCATCTCGCTGCAGGAGCTGGGGCTGTCCGCCTCCCAGGAGACCGGCATCTCGTCGGTCGTCTTCTCCGGCTCCACCGTGCTGGCCGGCGGCGTCTACCAGACCACCGACGGCACCGTCTATTCGGCGACCGGTGGGCTTTTCCGGCGGACCGAGGGCGGCAGCTTCGCCCCGGTCGGCGTCGACGTGGAAACGGCACGGACCGACCCGTCCAAGCCCCTGGCCAGGGTCGCGCCCGTCTCCTCCCTGGCGGTCGATCCGGTGACCAGCAGCATCGTCTATGCCGGCGTCAACAACGGCGGCACGTTGAATGGCATCTACCGCTCCACCGACGGCGGCGCGACCTGGAGCCGGGAGACAGACACGCTTCCCGAAAGCACCCTGTCCGACATCGTCTACCAGGCCGCCAATACCCGGGTGACCGTCGGGCCGGACGGCACGGCCTATGCCCTGATCGCGATACCCGGCGGCCGCGGCGAGCGGATCTCGCTGGGCCTGCGCCGGGACCCGGTCACCGGCAGCTGGACGGAAATCGCCATCCCGGAGCAGTTCGCCAGCACCAACCAGGCCGATCCGCACATGGCGATCGCGGTCAATCCCGACGATCCGAACATCCTCTATGCCGCCGGCGACCCGGACAGCTTCTGGCGCGGCACCCGCGATCCCTCCACGGGCCAGATCACCTGGGTCTCCGGGATCTCCGCGGAGCTGGGGCAGCCGCATGTGGATTATCGCAGCATCGTCTTCGATGCGGCGGGCCGGATGATCGTCGGCACCGATGGCGGCGTCTACGCCACCGACAGCCCGACGGAGACCGCCGCCTGGTATTCCCTGGACCAGGGGCTCAGCACCGCGGAGTTCTACCGGGTCGCCTGGAACCCGATCAGCCATACGGCGGCCGGCGCCGCCCAGGACAATGGCGTCTTCATTCAGGACAGCCCGGGCAATGCGGTCTGGAGCGGCATCAACGACCTGGGCGACGGCGTCAATGTCGCCGTCAACGGGCTGACCAACGCCGCGGCGGGGCAGGCGATCGTCTATTCCACCACGCAGTCGCTGGGCAGCGGCGCCCTGGACACAGACATCCGCCGGCAGATCTTCGACGCCGGCAATGCGCAGGTTGGTGTCACCACCCTGATCGACCTGGACGGGATCACGATCGACAACAGCCGGTCGATTCCCTTCGACTCGCCGATCACCCTGAACCGGAGCGATCCCACGCGGATCGCCGTCGGGACGACAGGTGTCTACGTCTTCACCGACGATCCGAACGATCCGGGCGAGTATGTGCCGCAGCTGGACGCCTATGTCGGCGTCCTGGAGGCCGGCGACTACCGGACCCTGACCTCGGAGAGCGGCGTCACCTTCTCCGGCGTCGCGGCGGCGATGGATTTCGGCACCGCGACGGCCGCCGGCGCCAACACCCTGCTGATCGGCACCTATGGCGACCGCATCGACCCGGATTCCTCCGGCGGCCTCTACTACATCGCCGATGCCACCGATCCCGACGACCGGCTGGTCCGCCTGCCGCTGACCCAGGCGATCGAGGCGGTGAAGGCGGTCGAGCTCGACCCCGGTGTCGACAACCAGTTCTTCGCCGCCAGCGACAACTCGATCTACCGCTTCACCGCGGCGAACTGCCCGGTCGGCGGCGCCAGCTGCTCGCCATCTGACATGGCCGACGGGCTGCCGGACAGCTTTCGCGATCCGCGATCCCTGGAAGTGGTCGATGCCAACGGCGTCCGCGCCCTGCTGGCCGGCGGCTTCAGCGCAACCGCGCCGGTCGACGGCGGCGCCAACCTCTATGCCGTGCTGGACGACAGCACCGGCACATGGGCCAGCACCGCCTGGTCGGCGATCAACGGCACCCTGCCCAACGCGCCGATCTGGAGCCTGGAATATGCCGATGCCGACGACGTCCTGCTGATCGGCACCCTGGGCCGCGGCGCCTTCGCCCTCTATGACGCCAGCACCACCCTGTTCCCCACTGAGGTCGCGGAGCTACGCTTCGGCATGGCGGACAACGATTCAGCGCCCTCGGCCGCGATCCTCACCGACGGTTCGGATGGTGCCGCCCGGCTGCTGCGCAAGTCGGGTTCCGGCATCCTCACCCTCAGCGGGACCGCCAGCTATTCCGGCGGCACCTACCTCGACGGCGGCACAATCAGTGTCAGCGACGATGCGGCCCTGGGTGCCTCTTCCGGCGGCCTGGTGTTCAACGGCGGCACCCTCCTGACCACCGCCCCCTTCACCTCGGCGCGCGCAATCACCGTCAATGCCGGCGGCGGCACCTTCAACACCCTGGGCCTGACGACCCTCAGCGGCACCTTGTCCGGTGCCGGCAGCTTCACCAAGACCGGCGCGTCGACCCTGCGACTGACCGGCACCGCAAGCAACAGCGGCGGCGCCACGATCGCCGCCGGCCTGCTGCAGGTCGACGGCAGCCTGACCGGCAATGTCGCCGTCGGTGCCGGTGCCACCCTGGGCGGCAATGGCAGCATCACCGGCACGGTCAGCAATGCCGGCACCGTGGCGCCCGGCGCCTCGATCGGGACGCTGACCGTCAACGGCGATTTCCTGATGACCGACAACAGCCTGCTGTCGATGGAGATGGACCAGAGTTCGGCCGACCGGCTGGTCGTCAACGGCACGGCCAGCCTGGACGGCAGCCTGGAAATCGACGTCCCCGAGGGCACGAAGCTCGGCGGCCAGAGCTTCAGCCTGATCGCCGCCACACACGTGACCGGCGCCTTCGACGAGGTGATCGGCCTGTCGCCCTTCCTGGAGGCGGACTTCGTCAACACCGGGACCAGCCTGCAGACGAGCTTCGTGCGCAACTTCGCCGCCCCGGCGGTGAACGCCAACCAGGTGTCGTTGGGCACTGCCCTGAACGGCAGCTATGCCCTGACCGCCCAGGGCGACCTGGACCAGGTCTTCACCGCATTGGACCAGACCGCCGCCGGCGCGCCGGCGCAGAACGCCCTGACCCAGCTGTCGGGCCAGTCGCTGGGCGACATGACGACGGCGTCGGCCAACATGTCGGGCCTGCTCGCGCGCGGCATGCAGGGGCGGCTCGCCCGGCTGCGCACGGGCAACGCGCAGGCCGTCGGCGCGGTCACCGCCCTGTCGCTCGGCGACAGCGACGGGGCAGGCCTGACCGGCGCCGGCGCCGCGCTGGCCGCCCAGAGCGGCACAGGAACCGGCACGGGAACCGGCACCGGAACGGGTCTGTCCGCCGGCGATCCGGTCGCCGCGGCAGCCCGGACCTCCGCATGGGCGCGGGCCATCGGCCGTCGCGGCCATGTCTCGTCCGACGGCAACGGCACCGGCTACGACAGCGACCTGGGCGGGCTGCAGATCGGCATCGACCGGGTGCTCGACGGCCGCTTCGTGGTCGGGCTGTCGCTGGCCTATCTGCGCAGCGACCTTTCCGCAAAGGAGGTGACGGCGGACACCGACGGCGATACCTATCAGGTCGGGATCTATGGCGCCGCGGATCTCGGGCCGGTCGACCTGGATCTCACCGCTGCCTATGCCCGCACCGACTGGCGCACCAGCCGCAGCCTCAGCTTCGGCGGCCTGACCCGGACCGCCACCGCCGGCCCCAGCAGCAATGACATCGCGGTGACGGCAAGGGTCGGCCGCGACCTGGCGGCCGGCCGCTTCACCGTGACCCCGCAGGCCGGCCTGGACTGGTACCGGCTGGACCGCTCCGGCTTCACCGAGAGCGGCGCCGGCGCGGCCAACCTGGACGTGCAGTCCAGCAGCGGCAATGCGGTGAAGACCTGGCTGGGGGCGCGCGCCGCCACCCGTTTCGACCTGGGTCGGACATTCGCGCTGCGGCCGGAACTGCGCGGCGCCTGGACCCATGACCTGGTCCGTGACGATCCGCAGGTCAGCGCCACCCTGGCCGGCGCGCCAGGCGCCCCCTTCACGGTGACCGCCGCAGAGCCGGGGCGGGACGCGGCGGTGCTGGGGGTCAACCTGACCGGCCAGGGCCTGTCCGGCGCCGCCAGCGGCCTGCAGCTGTTCGCCGACTACGAGCTGCAGGCCGCCGCGCGCGAGCGGGACCATACGGTGACCCTGGGCCTGCGCTACGCCTTCTGAACCGGCCCGGACCGGTCGTTCAGGCTCAGTCGTTGAGGGCGGCCCACATCTCCTTGTCGCGCTCCGCGGTCCAGATCTGCGGCCGGACATGGCCCTTCGCCTCGTCATAGGCGCGGGAGACGTTGAACGGCATGCAATGCTCGAAGATCACCCAGTTGTGGTACTTCTTCTCCAGTTCCGGGTAGGTGTGGTCCCAGGTCTCCTTCAGGGACATGCCCTTGTCGACGCAGCCCTTCACCGTCTGGAACAGGGCGGTGACATAGGCCTGGGTGCTCTCGATCGCGTCCAGGCAGTCGGCCTTCGTCATCAGCGCGTCGCCGCGGCCGGGCACCAGCTTCTCCGGCCCCAGTTCCTTCAGCTTCTACAGGGTCTGCGGCCAGTCGGTCAGGTGGGAATCGCCGCAATAGGGGGTGGCGCCATACTCGACCAGGTCGCCGGAGAACAGGATCTTCTCCTTCGGCAACCAGGCGATGGTATCGCCCTGGGTATGCCCCTTGCCGACATGCATGATCTCCACGACCCGGTCGCGGCCCATGTACAGGGTCAACCGCTCGTCGAAGCCCATGGTCGGCCAGGTCAGGCCGGGAATGCTCTCCACCGACTGGAACAGGCGGGGGAAGCGGCCGACTTCCGAGTCGTAGTCCTGCTGGCCGCGCTCGGCCACCATCTCCATCGTGTTGCGGCTGGCGATCACGTTGGGTGCGCCATAGGCGCTGGCGCCCAGCACCCGGACGGCGTGGTAGTGGGTCAGCAGCACGTGGTGGAACGGCTTGTCCGTCACCTCGCGCACCCGGCGGATGACGTCCTGCGCCATCACCGGCGTGGCCTGGGTGTCGGCCACCAGGACGCCGTCATCGCCGACCACCACGCCGGTGTTCGGATCGCCCTCTGCGGTATAGGCGTAGACGCCGGAACCGAGCTCGGCAAAGGTGACGGTCTTTTCTTCCAGATCGGCGGCGGATGCGAAGGCCTTGGCCATGGTCTCCCTCCCTCGGGACGCACGGATGAAAGTTACTGGCGCAACTATATAGGCGGGAACGCCAGCCACGGCCAGGAGGATGCAGCGATGGCGGACAATGCGACGGCAGGCGGAGCGGGGACGATCCTGACCGGGGGCTGCCTCTGCGGCCGCTGCCGCTTCCGGCTGCGCAGCGCCGACCTGGCGGCCAAATGGTGCCATTGCAGCATGTGCCGCAAGGCCACCGGCAATCCGGCCTGGCTGTTCCTGACGGTGCCGCTGGCGGATTTCGCCTGGCTGACGGAGCCGCCGCGGGTCTTCGCCTCCTCCCGCATCGCCGAGCGCGGCTTCTGCCCCGACTGCGGCTCGCCGCTCACCTTCCGCCTGCACGCGCAGGACAGCATCGACGTCAGCGTCGGCTGCCTGGACACGCCCGGCCGGGTACGGCCCGTCCGCCACTACGGCATCGAGGGCCGCTGCGCCAGCCTGGCCGTGCATGACGGCCTGCCGGCGGAGCGCAGCGAGGACAGCGCCGACCTGGTCGCCGCCTGGCAGGCGGCCTATGGCGCCGATGTGCGGATCGGTCCGCGGTTCCAGCCAGACGCGGTCGACGAGGATGGCGGCAGCTGAGGGTCGCCCGCTCAGCCTTCCTTAAGCTTTGACTGCCAAACTCCCCGTATAGCGTCCGCGCGCCGGCAGGGCCGGCATCGCCGCCGGCGAGGGACTTCCTCGCCCAGGGCATGGCCACGACCGGCCGTGGCAGCGGGACGCAGCATTGCTATCGCAACACCAGACGGGTTTCACGATGAAGATCATCGCCCTTGTGGCCGCCCTGCTGCTGGCGGGCACCACGCTTGCGCTGGCGCGTCCGGACGTCAATGTCGACGCCGACGGGGTGGGCGCGCATGGCCACGACCTGGTCGCCTATTTCACCGAGGGCATGCCTGTCGAGGGGCGGCGCGCCCACCAGGTCGACCATGACGGCATCCTCTACCGCTTCGCCAGCGCCGCCAACGCGGCGACATTTGCCGCGGATCCGGCGCGCTACCTGCCCGCCTATGGCGGCTTCTGCGCCTATGGCGTGGCGATGGGCAAGAAGTTCGACACCGCGCCCACCGCGTGGGAGATCGTCGACGGCCGGCTCTATCTGGAACTGGACCAGGGCATTCGCGCCGTCTGGCTGCGCGAGCTGCCACGGAACATCGCCATCGCGGATCGCATCTGGCCGGAGATCGCGCAGGTGCCTGCCGCGCAGCTCGGAAACTGACCGGCCGGCGGCATGACAACCACAGCGGCCCACGGCGCCGACATCCCGTCGCATGGCGTCTTTGCGCGCATCCGCGCCCGCCTGGCCCGCTCGGCCAATGCGCGGATGCTGGCGCGGATCCTGCCGCTGACCGCCGTCTGCTATATCGCCGTGGTGGCGTTGCAGGAACATCTGCAGTACCGGGACGCCCATGACGGGCTGATGCAGCGCCTGGACCGGATCTCCGCCAGCCAGTCGATCCTGCTGAGCGAGGCGATCGGGCAGGACGACAGCTCTGCCGTCAGGCTGCTGGTCGCGATGATCGTCGCCGATCCCGACATTGTGGGGATTGCCGTGACCGGTGCCGATGGCGCGGTGCTGGATGCCTTCGGCAGCGGCTATGACGGCAGCGGGCCGCTTGTCCGCCGGCACAGCATCAACCGGGTCACGGCGTCGGGTTTCCGAACAATCGGCGAACTCAGGCTCGCCGCCTCCGACGACCGGATCCTGACGGACAGCCGGCGCGACTTCTACAATCACGCGCTGACCGCCGTGATCCTGCTGGTGATCGTCCTGGCCCTGGTGCAGCTCGCGCACCGGCAGGTCGTCGGCCGCCCGCTGGGACAGCTCCTGGCCGCGATCCGGGATGCGGAAACGGGCGGCAGCCACAGGCCGGTGCCCGTCACCGGCCGCGACGAGATTGCCCGGGTGATCCGGGCCTATAACGTCATGCGGCGGCGGCAGGAGGAGGTCGAGGCGGAGTTGCGGATCGCGCGCGACGCGGCGGAGGAATCCAGCAAGGCCAAGAGCCGCTTCCTCGCCAATATGAGCCACGAGCTGCGCACCCCGCTGAATTCCATCATCGGCTATTCGGAAGCAATGAAGGAGGGCGTGCTGGGGCCGATCGAGAATGCGCGCTATCGCGACTATCTGGACCATATCCACGCCTCCGGCAGCCTGCTGAACCGGCTGATCTCCGACATCCTGGACATCTCCCGGGTGGAGGCCGGGACGGTGGTGGCACGGCCCGCCGCCGTCGACATCGCCGACCTGTTTCGCCGCTGCCGGATGTTCATGACGCCGCAGATGGAGGAGGCCGGGCTGGCGCTCGACCTGCAGCTCGCGGACGGCCTGCCGGAGGTCCGCTGCGACCCCGACCATCTGCTGCAGATTCTGCTGAACCTGCTTTCCAACGCCGCGAAGTTCAGCCCGCGGGACGGCACGGTCAGCCTGCGCGCCGCCCGGGCGGAAGCGGGCCGGATCGCCCTGTCGGTGAGCGATACCGGCATCGGCATCGCGCCGGAGGAGCAGGAGAAGGTGCTGGAGCCGTTCTACCAGGTGGCGCAGGCGGCAATCCGGGCCCATAAGGGCACCGGCCTGGGGCTGGCCATCACCCGGGCACTGGTCGCCATCAACGGCGGCAGCCTGCAGCTCGACAGCCATCCCGGGCTGGGCACGACGGTGACGGTCACCCTGCCCGCCGCCGGCCCGGCCTGACGACCCGCCGCGGCATCGTCCCCTGGCCGGCCGGCAGCTGGCGGTTCCAGACATGCTTCCTTGCCGGTGCCAGCGTATTGCGGCCCGCGGGTGTTTTGACCATTCTCTGCCGCAATCGAGATCGCGGCCTGCCGGGCCGCTCGCGTGGAGGAAACAATGCCCGTCTGGAATCCCGCCGTCAGCGATATCGTCATCCGCGACGCTGCAGACATCGCCGCCATCGAGAAGACGCCTTTCGACCAGGTGAGCAGCGCGAAGAGCGCCTACGAGATCCTGGGCATCCAGGCGGCGGAGCATCCGGACTGGCCGGCGATCATCTTCATGACCACGCCGGAGCCGGACGACCCGGCGCTGACCCTGACCTTCCGCCAGCTGTTCGGCCGGGTCACCCAGGCGGCCAACCTGTTCCACGAGCTGAGCGAGGGCGAGCCGCCGGTGGTGGCGGAGATGCTGCCCGCCATGCCGCATGCGCATATGGCCCTGTGGGGCGGTGCAGCGGCCGGCGTCGCCATGCCGCTGAACTTCCTGCTGCGTCCCGACCAGCTGGCCGACCTGATGAACGCCGCCAAGGTGACGGTGCTGGTGGCGCTGGGCCCGAACCCGGCGGTCGACATCTGGGACAAGGTGCTGCAGATCAAGGACAAGGTGCCCAGCCTGAAGGCGATCGTGCAGGTCACGGGCGAGGTGGCGCCGGGCCTGAACAATGTCCATGCCTTCGACGCGGCGGTGGGCGCACAGCCGGCGGACCGGCTGGTCAGCGGCCGCGGCTTCGGGCTGGACGATGTCGCCGCCTATTTCCACACCGGCGGCACCACCGGCGCGCCGAAGCTGGCGCAGCATACCAACCGCAACCATGTCGCGATGGCCTTCGCCGTCGGCAAGATGTGGGGCTTCCAGCCCAACAAGGGCGTGCTGAACGGCCTGCCGATCTTCCATGTCGGCGGCGCGCTGGATGCCGGCCTGGCGCCGCTCGCCGCCGGCAGCCACTTCCTGCTGGCGACCCCGGCCGGCCTGCGCAACCCGCAGGTGGTGCAGAACGTCTGGCGCATCGCCGACAAGTTCAAGCTGGACACGGTCGGCGGCGTGCCGACATCGATCGTCGCGATGGGCCAGGTGCCGGTCGGCGATGCCGACATCTCCAGCGTGAAGATGGCGCTGACCGGCGGTTCGCCGATGCCGGTGGAGCCGGCGAAGCAGTTCGAGGGCCGCTTCGGCATCAACATCCACGAGATCTATGGCATGACCGAGACCGCCGGCAACGGCACCGTCAACCCGCGCTTCGGCGAGCGGGTGGTCGGCTGCGCCGGCCTGCGGGCGCCCTATGTCGAGGTGAAGGTGGCGAAGTTCGGCGCCGACGGCACGCCGACGGTCGACTGCGCCCAGGGCGAGACCGGGGTTGTGATGTTCCGCGGGCCCACGGTGACGCCGGGTTATACCGACCCGCGACGCAACGAAGGCGTCGTCCTGGACGACGGCTGGCTGGTCAGCGGCGACCTGGGCCGCTTCGACGAGACCGGCCGGCTGTGGATCACCGGGCGGGCGAAGGACCTGATCATCCGCTCCGGCCACAATATCGACCCGGCGATCATCGAGGCGGCGATGGACGAGCATCCCGCCGTGCTGAACAGCGCCGCGATCGGCATGCCCGACGAATATGCGGGCGAGCTGCCGGCGATCTACGTCACCCTGAAGGAGGGCGCCACCGCCACGGAATCGGAGCTGCACGACTGGCTGGCGGAACGGATCTCCGAACGCCCCGCTTTGCCGAAGCAGATCCACGTCATCGGCGAGATGCCGCTTACCGCGGTGGGCAAGATCTTCAAGCCGGCGCTGCGCTGGGACATCACCAGGCAGGTCTTCGAGAGCCGGTTGAAGGGCCTGGCCGCCGACCATGGCGTCGCCGCGAAGGTCGAGGTCGGCGACGTGCCCGGCACCGGCATCGTCGCTACCGTGACCCTGAGCGGCACCGCCGACGACAAGGCGGCGGTGGAGGCGGCGGTGAACGAGCGGCTCGGCGCCTTCACCCTGCAGCCCTACCGGATCGTCTGGGCCTGAAGGCCAGAAGGGAGCCGGCCATGGACTTCAGCAGCCTGACCTATGCGGTCGAGGACAGGGTGGCGGTGCTCACCCTGAACCGGCCCGAGCGGCTGAACGCGATCGACGACCGGATGCCGGGCGAGATCCGCCGGGCGGTGCAGCAGGCCAATGACGACGATGCCGTCCATGTCATCCTGCTGAAGGGGGCCGGCCGCGCCTTCTGTTCCGGCTACGACCTAAAGATGTACGCCGAAAGCGAAGGCCCCAATGCCGGCGTGCAGCCGATGCCCTGGGACCCGATGGTCGACTACAAGATCATGAAGGGCTTCACCGACGACTATCAGAGCCTGTGGCGCAGCTACAAGCCGACGGTGGCGCAGGTGCATGGCCATGCGGTGGCCGGCGGCAGCGACATCGCCCTGTCCTGCGATGTCCTCTTCATGGCGGAGGATGCCCGCATCGGCTATCCGCCGGCCCGGGTCTGGGGCTGCCCGACCACCGCGATGTGGGTCTACCGGGTCGGCGCGCAGGTGGCGAAGCGGATGCTGTTCACCGGCGACCTGATCGACGGCCGCGAGGCGGCGGCGCTGGGCCTGGCGCTGGAGGCGGTGCCGGAGGACGCCCTGGCCGACCGGGTGCGGGCCTTCCTGGACCGCATGGCCGGGGTGCCGAAGAACCAGCTGATGATGCAGAAGCTGATGATCAACCAGGCCTTCGACAATATGGGCATCGCCAACACCCAGATGATCGCCACCCTGTTCGACGGCATCACCCGCCACAGCCCGGAGGGCATGTGGTTCAAGCAGCGGGCGGAAGAGGTCGGCTTCCAGCAGGCGGTGAAGGAGCGGGATTCCGGCGACCCGATCCCGGAGGGCCGCGAGGGCCTGCGCCTGAACCGGTAGGCAGCCGATGGGCGGGCGCCGCAGAGCGCCCCTCGAACCGTAGGGGGAACGTCATGAAGGTCGTGATCACCGGCGCCGCCGGCTTCCTGGGGCGCAAGCTGGCCGGCGCGATCCTGGACCGCGGCCGGCTGACCGGCGCCGACGGCACCGAGCAGGAAGTCGACCAGCTGGTGCTGTTCGACCATGTGGAGCCGGTCTCGCCGCGGCCCGGCGACAACCGGGTCAGCCTGCACAAGGGCGATATCGCCGACCGCGGCCTGGTGGCCGACCTGGTCGGCCCCGACACCCAGAGCCTGTTCCACCTGGCCTCCGTCGTCTCCGCCGGCGCGGAGGAGGATTTCGACCTGGGCTACCGCACCAACCTGGACGGCATGCTGGCGGTGCTGGAGGCGGCGCGGGCGACCGCGCATCGCAGCCGCATCGTCTTCACATCCTCCCTCGCCACCTTCGGCGGCGCCTGGAGCGAGGCGGTCGACGACGACACGCCGCAGACGCCGCAGACCTCCTACGGCACGCAGAAGGCGATCGGCGAACTGCTGGCCAACGACTATTCGCGCAAGGGCTTCGTCGATGCCCGAAGCGTGCGCCTGCCCACCATCGCGATCCGTCCCGGCCGGCCGAACCGCGCCGCCTCGACCTGGGTCTCCTCGATCATCCGCGAGCCGCTGCAGGGCGAGGAGACGGTCTGCCCGGTGACGGAGGATGCGCAGATGGTCGTGCTGTCGCCGCGCAAGGCTGTGGCGGGTCTGGTCGCCCTGCACGAACTGCCGGACGGCGCGCTGGGCCCCTGGCGGTCGCTGAACTTCCCCGGCATCACGGTCAGCGTGGCGCAGATGGTCGACGCCCTGCGCGCCGTCGGCGGCGAAGAGGCGGTCGCCCGCATCCGCTGGGAGCCGGACCCGGCGATCCAGAAGATCGTCGCCGGCTGGCCGGCCGGCTTCGGCTGGGACAAGGCGCGTACCCTGGGCTTCACCGCCGACGAGTCGATGGAAGCCGTGGTCCGCGCCTTCGCCGAGGACGACATGGTAAGGCCGGCGGGCAGGTAAGGCAGGCCGGGGACTGCCGACACGCTGCCCCCGCCCTTCAAATCGTCACCGCCGGGCTTGTCCCGGCGGTCCATCGCGCCGCAAGGCTCAATCAGGGCAGGCCTTCATTGAGAGGCGGCAGCATGGACCCGCGGAACAAGTCCGCGGGTGACGATTTTGGCGAAAGGCAGGGATCCCTTTTGCACCGTCACCGGCCGTGGTGGCGGATGTGCCAGCGCCCCTCAGAACGGCGTCGGGTCCAGGAAGCGGCGCAGCACGTTCTCGGTGATGCGGGAGACGTTGTTGTCATAGCCGTTGTGCGACAGGCTGCCCGCCCAGGCGATCGAGCTGGTGGAGAACACGGCGCCGCCGGCGGCCGTCTCGTAGAACAGCATGTCGGCGCGGACCAGCGGGCTCTCATGCCCGCCCTGGCCGGGATAGTTGATCAGGATCTCCTCGCTGACGACCAGGTAGATGTCGGTATGGTTCTCCGACGAGGCCAGCAGCAGTGCGTTCGGCGGGGTGCCCAGCAGGCGGTCGGCGCGGTCCAGTTCCAGGCCCGCGGCACCGCCGCCGATCAGGCCGAAATCGCCGATGATCTGGTCCGCCACGCCGTCGAAGATGAAGGCCGCGCGGGGATCGTCGGCGTCCGGCTGGCGCCGGTAGTGGGAGCAGATGTCGAAGCCCTGGGCGGTGAAGCCGGTGCCGGCCATCATCTGCGGCGGCCGGCCGTTGCGCCGCCACAGGCCGCCATATTCGCCGGTGAAGGCGTGGTAGTACTCGCCCGGCTCCGCCGCCCAGGCGCGGATGCCGTCCTCGTTGCGGCGCACCTCCATCACCCCGGGCTTCGACGGATGGTAGGCGATGCGCCAGTACCAGCCGTTCGCGCCCAGATACATCAGCCGGCCGCCGCGTTTCTTGAACGCGTCCATGGCATCCCACATCGCGGTCGAATGGTATTCCGGGTGGGTGCCGGTCATCACCACGTCATAGCCGTCGAGTGCAGCCAGGCCCTCGTCGTGCAGGTCTTCGTCGGTCAGGCAGTCGAACGCGAAGCCCTTCGCCTCCAGCCAGTCGGTGATGTGGGTGTCGGCGTTGAACTGCCACAGCGAGGAGCCGATGCCGCCGACCCAGGACTGGTAGTCCGGCCGCATGTTCAGGATCGGCCGCAGGCGGGAGCTGAAGCAGATGCCGCTGCCGTCGGCATGGGTGTCGTAGCAGGAGCCGCCGAAGTTCCGGTTCTCCGCCAGGAACACATCGTTCGGGTAGAGGACCGGGATCCGACCGGCGAGCACCTCGGTCGTCGCCCCGTCGAACGCCATATGCTCGTTGGCATAGGCCATGTAGCTGGCGGTCGGCACAAGGAAGGCCGCCCTGGTCCCCGGCCTGCCCTTCGGTGCGCGCACCACGAAGGGCATATAGTCTTCCCCGATGCCGCCCGGCGGCGTTTCGCCGAGGCGCACCCGGGCGGCATAGATGCCGCTGCGCAGTCCATCGGGCACGGTCAGGGTGAAGTCCGTCTCCCAGCCGCAATCGTACAGGTCGTCGTCGTGGAAATGGATCGCGCCATATTCCTGCGGCGCGCGGCTCCAGCACATCTCGCGGCCGCTCCAGTTGTACCCCTTCATCGCACGCACCGGCATGTTCACGGTCTCGCCGTGCAGGCGGTTGGCCGAGATGTCGACGACGGTCTCGCCCGCGATGCCCTGACCGAAATCCCAGCGGGCGACCAGCGCCGGCGCCGCCGCGTCGGGCAGGCGGCCGGTGAAGACCTGTTCCAGACCCAGCGGGTCGAGCAAAGCGGCGGAAACCGCCGGGCTGTCGATCTTGCCGTTGAAATGCCCCGCGGTGCGCAGGCGGCTGCCGAGGCTGCCGACGGGATGCGCGGCGATCAGCAGCGGACCGGCGGCATCGCCCGGCGCACAACCCGGCCGATCCGTGACGGTGGATGCATCGTCGATATGGCCATAGACGGCCTGCGGCGCCTGGTGGATGGTCACGGTGCCGGTGGCGGCATCGTAGCTGGCTGCGGCCAGATACCATTCACGCGCCAGCATCGGCTTCCCGCTGCCGATCGTCGCGACCTTGCCGCTGCCATCCCCAATGGTCAATGCGACGCAGCCGGCGTCGTCGAGCCCCAGGATGAAGCCGGCCTTGCGGCCCTCGTCCCAGCGCGAGATCACGCTTTGCGCGCCCTGCCCCGGCAGTGTCGGCCAGATCATCGCCTGCAGGGTGAAGCTGCGCAGCCCGGCGATCAGCGGATGGTCCGGCACGGTGACATATGACCCGGCCAGCGCCTCCTGCGGGCGACCGTCGTAGCGGCCGTCGATCGTGGTTGCCACCGGTTCGAACCGGCAGCCGGGACCGGCCGGGTTGTTGTCGCCATGGATGATCCGGACGATCGAGGCGTCATAGGCCCGGCCTTCCAGGCTGGACACCTTGAAGGCGATCTCCTCGCCGGGGCGCACGCTGATCTTGTCGCTGTAGCCCAGGATCTTCTTCATCGGCCGCCCCCGCCTTGGATGGTGTTTTCCGGGAACCCGGTCAGTCTTCCAGTATCTCGCCCGTCGCCTGCTCCCAGCGCAGCTTGAAGACCTCCCACTCCGCCTCCGCCTGCGAATGGAAGACGCGGTTGTGGTGGATCTTCAGGGGCTGGCCGCGGCGGGCCGGGAGTTCCGCCAGGACGAACTCCTCGTGCGGGCGGGTACAGACCAGCACATACTTGCCGGCAGGCTCCTGGCCGCGCAGGCGGGTCAGCACCCGCTGCAGCTCCGGGCTGTGATGGCCGACGGGATTGTTGCGGAACTCCTCGACCAGCTGCCTGTCGGCAGGGGCGATCTTGTATACCGACATCTGGCCCCCTCCCGAACCGGTCGCCCGCGGCGAACACGGCGGATCTTCGCTCTCACCGGGCGCCCGCCACGATACTACGACAGTAGGATGCCGGCATGGCGTCTGTCCATCTTTGGCGGCTGGCAGGGCCCGGATGGCGCTGTTGGGGAAATCAGTCCGCGCCGCCATCCCCCGGCTGCAGGGTCCGCGCCACGAGTGGGTGCGGATGTTCGGCCGACATGCCCAGGCTGCCATCGGGTCGGGTCAGGATTTCCAGCAGATGGCCGTCGGGATCGGGAAAGTAGACGCCGCGGCCATCGTCCCAGCGGTTGACCTCTCCCGCCCGCTGGCGGCCGGGATCGGCCCAGTGGGCGAGGCCGCGGGCGACGATGCGCGCGAAGATCTCGTCGAACTCCGTCTCGCTGACCAGGAAGGCGTAGTGCTGGGGGACGATCTCTCCCGCCTTGTCGCGGAAGTCCAGGGTCAGCTCGTCGCCGACGGTGACCAGGACGAAATGACCGAACGCGACCGGCGGCGGCAGACCCAGGATCTCCGACATGAAGAGGGCCGACTTTTCCTTGTCGCGCGCGGCGACGATGGTGTGGTTCAGCTTCGCCGTCATCCGTCTGGCCTTTCCGTCCCCCCGGATAATGCCTGCCTGACCGCCGGGTTCCCCCGTCGACAGGCGCAGCTGGCCGGTGCAGCCTGTGTCGATGTTCGCACCGCTGGCCGACCGCCGCTTCCGCCATCTGTTCGCCGCGCAGACGATCGCGCTGTTCGGCACCGGGCTGACCACGGTTGCGCTCAGCCTGCTGGCCTTCGACCTGGCCGGCGGCAATGCCGGCGCCGTGCTGGGCACCGCGCTGGCGCTGAAGATGATCGCCTATGTGACGATCGCTCCGGTCGCCGGCGCCGTCGCCCACCGACTGGACCGGCGGCGGCTGCTGGTGGCGCTGGACCTGGCGCGCGCCGGCATCGTGCTGGCCCTGCCCTTCGTGACCGCGGTCTGGCAGGTCTACCTGTTGATCTTCCTGGTGAACGCCTGCTCCGCCGCCTTCACCCCGGTGTTCCAGGCCAGCATCCCCGACGTGCTGCGCGACGAGGAACGCTACACCCAGGCGCTCTCCCTCTCCCGCCTGGCCTACGAGCTGGAGAACCTGCTGAGCCCGGCGGCGGCGGCGCTGGCGCTGCTGGCGATCAGCTATGACGGCCTGTTCCTGGCCAATGCGGCCGCCTTCGCCGCTTCCGCTCTGCTGGTTGCCGCCACCCGCCTGCCCGCCGCGCGGGTGCCGGAGCGCGCCGGCGGCATCGCGGAAAACCTGCTGTTCGGGCTGCGGATCTACCTGCGGACGCCGCGCCTGCGCGCCCTGCTGGCGCTGGCCGTCGCGGTCGCGGCCGGCGGGGCGATGACCATCGTCAACACGGTCGTCATCGTCCGCGACCGGCTGGGCGGCAGCGACAGCGACACCGCCCTGGCCTTCGCCGCCGCCGGCGCCGGCGCGATGGCAGCTGCCCTGGCCCTGCCGCGCCTGCTGGGCCGGCTGCCGGAGCGGCCGGTCATGCTGGCCGGCGGCGCGGCGATGGGCATCGGCCTGCTGGCCGGGCTGCTGCAGCCCGGCCTGGCGGGCCTGCTGGCGGTCTGGCTGCTGCTGGGCGCCGGCAGCGCCCTGGTGCAGACGCCGGCCGGGCGCCTGCTGCGCCGGTCATCGAGCGAAGGCGACCGCCCGGCGCTGTTCGCCGCGCAGTTCGCCCTGTCGCATCTGTGCTGGCTCGTCACCTACCCGCTCGCCGGCTGGGCCGGCAGCGTGCTGGGGCTGGAGGCGGCCTTCGCGATCCTGGCTGCGCTCTGCCTGGCCGCCACGGCAATCGGCTTCCGCCTCTGGCCGTCGCCGGACCCGCAGGTCCTGCCCCACAGCCATGCTGCGCAGGTCCATGCCCATCTGCATGTCCACGACGACGACCACCACAGGCACGCGCATGAGGGCTGGGAGGGGCCGGAGCCGCACAGCCATCCGCACCGGCATGCGGCCGGCCGCCATGCCCACGCCTTCGTGGTGGACCTGCACCACCCGGCCTGGCCGCAGCGGTAGGGGCGCCCCGCGCGGGGCGCCCCCGCCCCGGGGGCCCGCTACTCCGCGGCGCCCTTCATATAGCCCTTCTGGACGTCCTGCCCGCGTGCATAGTCGGGCTGGTAGCGGACATTGGCGTAGTGGGACGTCTGCTCCGCCTCCTGTGCGCGGCGGCCCAGTTCGGCCGTATCGCCGAAGCCCAGCACCTCGCGCGCCAGTTCCGTCAGCGGCCCGTCCACCTGGTACTCGGTCCGCTGCATGGTCAGCAGGTTGATCAGGTAGAGCGGCGTGCCGTTGAACTTCTCGAACATCTCGTGGCGGCTGCCCCATTCGGTCAGGAAGCGCTCGCTGATCTGGCGGAAGATCTTGATCCGGTCGCGGGCGCTGATCTCGGCGCCGCGCAGCGCATCGGCCAGCTTCGGGCCGATATAGGGATCGTCCATCTCCGCCCGGGTCGGCTGGATCACCACGCCGCGCCCGCAGAAGTCGATCAGCAGGTTCACCATCCGGTGCTGGTTCTCGAGGTAGTGGGCGCGGCCGAAATCCACATAGATGTTGTTCGGCTTGTACAGCCCGCCCGGGGTGGTGAAGCCGGTTTCCTCCGCCGCGATCATGAAGGCGCGGCAGGTCTCCCGGAAGCGGATCAGCTCCGCAATCTGCGCCTGCACCATCGGATTGCCGCTGGTGCCGAGCGAGTGGGTCAGCAGCAGGGCCAGGCCCACCATCAGCTCGGCATGCACGCAGTGGCGGATCTGGGTTTCCAGGTGGACCCAGTCGAACTGGCGCTGCGGATACCATTTGGCATGGTCGGGATTGCCGATGTGCTGGACCTGCGACCAGGGGATCAGGACATCGTCGAAATAGACCATCGCATCCAGTTCGTCGCCGATCACCGCCAGCGGCCGGTCGTAGGGATCGGCATCCGGCGCCGCGTTCGACTTGCGCGCGACCACGCTGATCCCCGGGGTGGCGATCGGCACCAGCGCATAGATCGTCTGCTCCGGCGTCTGTCCCGGGCGCCACAGATTGCCGATCAGCAGGTGATTGACGAACGGGACCGAGGTGCCGATAGCCTTCCAGCCGCGCACCAGGATCCCCTCGTCCGTCTCCTCCAGGATCTTCAGCATCGGCGTGTCCGCCATCGCGTCGTCGCGACCGCGGTCGTACTGCACGTCCAGGAACATCGGCGAGATCGCCAGGTCCTTGCTCGTGACCTCATCCCACTGACGCTCGATATTGCCGGATAGGTCGCGATGGCCGTTGCGGAAGCGGGAATTTTCGTACCAGGGTTTCGGGTCGTCGACCTGGGTGAACATCACGACGTTCATGCCGGCCGGCGGCCGGGTGAAGATGCCGCCCTTGAAATGCCGGGCCAGGAAATCGGTGTATTCCCGGCGCCGCGCGACATCCTCCTTCGACCGGGGCAGGAACCAGTGCATCGACTGGCGGTCGCCGTACCGGTCGACGAAGGTCGCGACCTCGCGGTTCGCCGGGTCGAGATGCAGGTCGTAATAGTCTGCGATCGCCCGGGCATAGCCGCGCGTCGCGGGATGGGTCGTCAGATCGTCGATCAGCTCGCCGCCCACATAGACCTTGCGGCCGTCACGCAGCGATTGCAGATATTCCTCGCCTGTCCTCATTGCCATGCCTCCCTTTCCTGCTGGCTGGTCGTTACCCGAACGTGAAATCCGTTGATGAGCGGCCTATTCGCTGAACGCGACCTGGCCTGCCGGTGATGCGGCGGGAGCTGCGGCAGCGGCATCGAGGAGGACCCCGCGCTGGTACTGCCCCTCGCCGTACAGAAGCGCCGGCCGCGGCGGCGGGGCCAGAATCGACAGCACCGAACCGATCATCACGAAGTGGGATGCCACCGGTTTCGCCTCCTGCAGCCGGCAGTCGAACGTCGCGAGCGAGGCAGGCAGGACCGGCATCGCGACAGGGCGCGGCAGGGCGCCTGCCGGCAGCACATGGTCGTCCAGATACTTGGCCGCGCCGGGCCGGGCGCAAAGGCGGGACAGCTCCACCTGCGCGTCGCTGAGCAGGTTCACCGCGAACCTGCCGTCGCGGATGGCATCGTCGGCGGTGACCGTGCCGTTGCCGACGCAGACCAGCAGGGTCGGCGGCGCGACGCTGACCACGCTGAAGGCGCTGACGGTCATGCCCCAGGCACGCCCCTCATGCAGGGTGGTCACCACGGCGAGCCCGCCGACGGCGCGGCGCATCACCGAACGGAAATCCTCGGTCCCGGCCGCGCCATCCACGTCCCATTCCGGCGTCAGATCGCCGCCTGTCACCGACCATCGCCCGTCCATGCCGGACCCTCCATTCCCGTTCGCCCGGCACCTGCCTGGCGGGTGCATCGCACCGATCGCCGCGGCACCTGTGCCCTCGATTGCAGGTCGGGAACGAGGCTATGGCTGCCCGGACTAGTCGTCTAATCGATATTCGATAATCTATATATTCATGTGGTGGATATATATGGGGTGGCGATGAACCTCCGATCGGTCGACCTGAACCTGCTTGTTGTGCTCGACGCGCTGCTGGCGGAGTGCAATGTCAGCCGGGCCGGCCAGCGCATCGGGCTGAGCCAGCCGGCGACCAGTGCCGCGCTGGGCCGCCTGCGACAGATCTTCGGCGACCCCTTGCTGGTCCGTGCCGGCCGCGGGCTGGTGCGCACGCGGGTAGCGGACGACCTTGTCATTCCGTTGCGGGAGACACTTGGCCAGGTCGAACGGCTGATCGTGGAGCGGCCCGAATTCGATCCCGGCACGGCGGACCGGACCTTCACGATCAGCGCATCGGACTATGCGACCCTGGTTCTGCTCGCGCCATTCGTCCGCGCCCTGGCGGCGGAAGCGCCGGGCATCACGGTCGACCTTCTGCCGCGGTTCCGCGACGTCAACGACCTGCTGACGAGCGACCGCGCCGACATCGTCATCGAGCCGCGCGAACTGATCGGAGCCTCGCGCTTTCCGTCACGGCCGCTCTACAGCGACCGCTGGCTCTGTGCGGTCGATCCGGGCAATCGGCTGGTCGATGGCGACCGGCTCTCCCTCTCGCACTACCTGCGCCTGCCGCACATCACCTACGGCATCGGGCTGGACCGGCAGCCCAGCCTGGCCGACCAGCATCTTGCCGGCCTTGGACTGAAGCGCCGGATCGAGGTCACCCTCGAGAGCTTCCTGCTGGTGCCGTTCTTCCTGCAGGGGACGAGCATGGTGAGTGTCATGCTGGAACGCGCCGTCCGGGCATTGTCGGACCATGCCCCGGTCCGCACATTGGAACCGCCGGTCGCATTGCCCGATATCCACGAGGACATGTTCTGGCACCCCCGCCATACCCACGATCCGGGCCATCGCTGGCTGCGGCGCCGGTTGCAGGCCGTCGCCGATGCACTTTAGGCAAGCCGCCCGTGCCGCCGCCGCTCAGGCGGCGCGGCGCAGCGCGCGGCCCGGACGTGCGTCGGTGGCGGCACCGTCGGACCAGACGATTTCGCCGTTCACCGCCACCATGCCGATGCCGGCCGAGGTCTGGATCGGGTTGTCGAATCTGGCCCGGTCGATCACCGTCGCCGGATCGAACAGCACAAGGTCCGCCCAGGCGCCAGGCACCAGGCGGCCGCGATCGCGCAGGCCGAAGGTCTGCGCCGGCAGGCCGGTCATGCGGCGCACCGCTTCCTCCAGCGGCATCAGGTTCAGGTCCCGCACATAGTGCCCCAGCACCCGCGGGAAGGTGCCCCACAGGCGCGGATGCGGCCGCGGGTCGGTCGGGATGCCGTCGGAGCCGATCATCGCCAGCGGATGGCGCAGCACCGTCTGCACGTCCGCCTCGTCCATCATGAAGTAGATCGCGCCGGCCGGCTGCAGCCGCACCGCCATGTCCTGGTCCGACAGGCCATGCTCCGCCGCCAGGTCGTGCAGGTAGCGGCCGCCGGCATCGGGCATCGCCTCCGACCAGGTGATCATCACCTTCTCCGCCATGTCGATGCGCTGCGGCAGCAGGACGGTGGAGCCGGCGGCATAGGGATAGACGTCCAACGCGACCTTCTGGGTCGCGGCAGCGGCGTCGATCTGCGCGAGGGACCGCTTCACCTTGCCGAAGTTCTTCCGCCCCGTCGCCTTGTGGTGGGAGAAGACCACCGGCAGCGCCCCTTCGCGGCCGATGGTCAGCGCCTCCGCCACCGACTCCTCAAGGCTGTCGCCCTCGTCGCGCAGGTGGGTGGCATAGAGCCCGCCGGCGGCACCCGCCACCTTTGCCAGGGCGACGATCTCCTCCGTGGGCGCCGCCTGGGCCGGCGGGTAGAACAGGCCGGTCGACAGCCCGATCGCGCCGGCGCGCATCGCCGCCTCCACCTCCCCCGCCATCGCTGCCGTCTCCGCCCCGCTTGCCGCGCGGTCCAGGTCGCGGCCCATGGCGCCGTAGCGCAGGGTCTGGTGGCCGACCAGGAAGACGGCATTGGTCACCGGGCGGGCGGCATCCACCGCCTCCAGGTAGCGGCCGAATTCCGCAAATCGGAACCATTCGACGCCGAGCAGGTCGAGCGGCGGCACCGGCCGCTCCTCGGTGACCAGCGGCGCCAGGGAGACGCCGCAATTGCCGGCCACGACGGTGGTCACCCCCTGGCTGACCTTCGGCGTCATCGCCGGCGCCGACAGGAGTTCGCGGTCGTCATGGGTATGGACGTCGATGAAGCCCGGGCAGAGCACATGGCCGCCGGCGTCGATCTCCTGCGCCCCCGCCACCTCCGGCAGGTCGCCGACGGCCAGGATCCGCCCGCCGGCCACCGCCAGGCCGCCCCGCATGGCGGGGCCGCCGCTGCCGTCCACGATGGTGGCGTTGCGGATCACGAGATCGGCGGTATCGGGCATGATGCTTTCCTGTTGCGGGGTCAGTGAAGATGGCGACGGATATAGGCGCCGCCGGCCGCGATCGCGGCCAGGAAGACGGCGAGGCCGATCCACGGTCCGGCCGGGCCCTCCGCCAGGTCGGCCAGCCGCAGCGGATCGCCGCTGCCGGCGACGACGATCAGCACCGCCATCAGCACGCCGAACAGCGAGGCGCCGACGATCATGCCGGCGGAGACCAGGGTGCCGGTGCCGCCGGCCGCCTCCTCCGCGTCGGTGGCGGAGGCGTGGCGGCGGCCGCGCTCGATCAGGTGGTTCAGCAGGGCGCCGGCCAGGATGGTGACCGAGATCATGGAGGGCAGGTACATCGCGATGCCGACGGCCAGCGGCGAGATCTGAACCTGCCAGCCGAAACGGTCGGCAATGCCGTTCCAGGCCACCAGCACGATACCGCCGGCCACGCCGATGCCGATAAAGGTCCAGTTCAGGGTCTCTGCGACGATGCCGCGGCCGAGGGTCTGGATCATCATCGCCTGCGGCGCCTGCAGCACATTGTCCGGGTCCATCCCGGCCCGCGGCATCGACCCGCCCATGCCATAGGCCTCGTAGAGCAGCTGCAGGATCGGCGGCACCACCAGGGCGCCGACGGCGACGCCGAAGATCAGGCTGGCCTGCTGCTTCCAGGGGGTGGCGCCGACCAGCTGCCCGGTCTTCAGGTCCTGCAGATTGTCGTTGGCGATCGACGCGACGCCGAGCACGCCGGTCGCCATGAACACCGCGGCGGCGACCAGGAAGACCTGCAGCAGGTCGTCGCTGCCGTCCTGCGGCCCGAACCACAGCGACAGCACCACCGCGCCGCCCAGCAGGGCGAGCACGGCGATGCCGGAGATCGGGCTGGAAGAGGAGCCGAGCAGGCCGGCCATATAGCCAGCCGCCGAGGCGGTGAGGAAGCCGGCGACCAGAACATAGAGGGTGGCGAAGACGATCAGTGCCCAGTAGGTGCCGCCAGCGATCTCCGCCGGCCCGTCGGCCATGAAGGCGAGCATCAGCCCGACCACCGGGACCAGCATCGCCAGCACCAGGGCGGCCATCACCGGCGGCGGCATGTCGCGTTCCTCCCGCGGGACAGCAGCGCCGCCGCCGGCGCGCATATGGGCATAGGCCCGGACGGAAGCCTTCATCCCCTCCCACAGCGGTCGCAGCAGCACCAGCAGGGTCCAGATCGCACCGAAGCCGATCGCGCCGACGCCGATGAAGCGGACATCCTCGGACCAGACCTTGCTGGCCACCGCCTGCGCCGACATGTCGGCGGGCCAGGTCATGGTGCCGGACAGGATCGGCACGGCGACGAACCACGCCAGCACCACGCCGACCAGCAGGCCGAAGGCGGCGCGCAGCCCGATCAGGTAGCCGGCGCCGACCAGCGCCAGCGAATATTCCATGCCGATGCCGAAGCGCGCCTCGCCGATCCGCCACCACAGGTTGCCGGCATCGGCAGCCAGCCGGAAGCCGTCGGTGACCAGCGCCACGATCGCGGCGATGCCGGCACCGAAGGAGATGTCGCGCAGGCCGCCCAGCGCCCCGCCCGGTCGCGCCTTGCCGGAACGGGCGCCCTCGGCCGTTCCTTGGCCCGCCTCGGCCTGGCCGGCGCGCAGCACTTCGGCGGCGGCGACGCCTTCGGGATATTTCAGCGGGCTCTCTACCACCATCGCGCGGCGCAGCGGCACGGTGAAGACGACCCCCAGGATGCCGGTCGCTGCGGTGATGAGGAAGACCAGCCAGAACGGGAAGCCGTGCCAGAACCCGACCATCACCAGGGCCGGCAGGGTGAAGATCACCGACACCACCGCCGCACCCGCCGAAGCGATGGTCTGGACGATGTTGTTCTCCAGGATGCCGTTGTTGCCCAGGCTGCGCAGCAGCGCCATCGACATCACGGCGGCCGGGATCGAGGTGGCGAAGGTCATGCCGACCTTCAGGCCGAGATAGGCGTTGGAGGCGGAGAAGATCAGGGTCAGCACCGCCCCCAGGACAAAGCCCCGGACGGTGAATTCGCGCAAGCCTGTGGTCATGCCGCCCCCGTACCGCCTGCCCCCGCCATTATCTACCCCCGGGGCGCTGCGAGCCTAAACCGACGGCCGCGCACTGCCTAGCGCAAGCCCGCCGGCGCCCGCCCAAGCCAGCGGGCGAGGGCCGGCAGGTCCGGTTCCCGTCGAACGGCGTCATAGTCCAGCAGGAACTCGTCGAGCTGCGGCGGCGCGACCGTCGTGCCTGACAGCATGGCATGGGCCTGGCCGCGATGGTGCACCTGGTGCAGGAACAGGTGCATCAGCAGGTCCCCGACCCGCTCCGCGTCGCTGCTGTCGTCGCGCGCCACCGTCACGCGGGCCTGCAGGCCGGCATCGTCGAGGCCGGCACAGAATGCGACGACCTCGCGGTCGGCCCCCATCTGTGCGGCCGACAGATCGGCGAGCCGTGGATGCGGGACCTGATCGGACAGGTCGGGACCCGGCCGCCGCAGCAGGAAGCCGAGGTAGTAGAGGTCGACCAGCAGGATGTGGTTCAGGGTCTTCTGCAGCGAGGGGAAGAAGCCGCTCCGTGCCGCCGTGAAGGCGTCCGCATCCAGCCGGGCGCAGGCGCCATGCAGGCGCAGGTTGGACCAGGCATTGTTCTCCGCCAGGCGGCGGACCTGCATCGCCAGCGGCCCGGGCGCCGCAGGCGCCTTCATCCCCGCGCCAGCCAGGCGTCCCGCAATTCGCCCTTCAGCACCTTGCCCATGGTGTTGCGGGGGAAGTCCTCGCCCGCGACCGCCAGGTCGGCGAGCCGCTGGTGCTTCGCCAGGCGGCCGTTCGCCCAGTCCTTCAACTCCGCGGTCTCTACCGTCTTGCCCGGCCGCAGGGTGACCAGGCCGACCGGGGTCTCGCCCCACTTCTCGTGGGGGATGCCGATCACCGCCGCGTCCAGCACGGCGTCGTGGCCGCGCAGCACCTCCTCGATATCGATCGGGAAGATGTTGAAGCCACCGGAGATGATCATGTCCTTCTTGCGGCCGCGCAGCGTCAGGTAGCCGTCGGCGTCGAACTCGCCCACGTCGCCGGTGCGGATGTAGAGCCGGCCGGCGGCGTCGTGCCAGACCAGTTCCGCCGTCTGCTCCGGCCGGTTGTGGTAGCCGCGCAGCAGGCCCATCGAGGTACCGACGATCTCTCCCGCCTCGCCGGCCGGCAGTTCCTCGCCCGCCTCGCCGACAATCTTCAGCACCGTGCCGATCATCGCGCGGCCGACGCTTTCGGGCCGCTGCCGCTTTTCCGCCGGGCCGATCATGGTCGCGACCCCTTCGGTCAGGCCCCAGAGCTCGAAGAAGCTGTCGGGGAAGGCCGCCAGCACCCGCTTCTGCAGCCCCTCGCCCAGCGGCGCGCCGGCAGACAGCACGGCGCGGAAGCAGGACAGGTCGGTCTCCGCCGCCAGCGGGCTGTCCAGCAGGGCCTGGAACTGGGTCGGCACCAGCAGCGCCTGGCTCGGCCGCATCTCCGCCACGATGCGCAGGAAGGCGGCGGCATCGAACTTCGGCATCACCAGCATCGCGGTGCCGGAGCCGATGCAGGCCAGCATGCTGGCCCAGGAATAGTTGCTGTGCGGCGGCACCGTCTGCATCGCCACGCCGCCGGGTTCGAAGCGCAGCGCGCAGGCCAGAGAGCCGGCCTGCCAGATCCGCGCCTGGTGGCTGTGCACGATGCCCTTCGGCACCCCGGTGGTGCCGGAGGAATAGACGATGTTGCACCAGTCGCGCGCCGTCAGCACCACGTCCGGCGCGGTGTCGGCCGCATCGGCGATGAAACGGTCGAACGGGATCATCCCCTCCGCGCCGCCGGCCTCCGCCACCACCCGGCGGGCGGCGGGCCAGCCGTCGGTGCGCATCACGGCGGCGGCCATCGTCTCATAGCCGCTGCCGGCGAACAGGAGCTGCGCGTCGCAATCGTCGGCCAGGCGGCGGATGATCTCCGGCGTCAGCAGCGGCGAGAGCGGCGCCACCACCCCGCCGGCGCGCAACACGCCCAGCAGCGCGGTATAGGTCCAGCCGGTATTGCCGGCCAGCAGCGCGACCCGCTGGCCCTTCGCCAGGCCGGCGCCGCGCAGCGCGTTGGCGACCCGGTTGATGGCGGCATCGAAGGCCGCCCAGCTGGTGGCCCGCCCGTCCTGGATCAGGGCCGCTTCGCCGCCCCGGTGCCGGGCATGGGCGGCGACATGCTCGCTGATCCCCAGGAAGGGGACCGGCAGCATCCAGTCCGCTTCCGCCACACCCGTCTCGGCCCCCGACTGCGTCGCGGCGTTCATGCGTTTCCCCCAGCTTTTTTATTCGGGCTGCTTGTTGACGCGCAGGCGGCTCAGGCCGTCAGGCCGAGCGCCCGGGCGTGGTGGCGCAGATGCGCCTCCATGAAGGTGGAGATGAAGAAATAGCCATGGTCGTAGCCGTCCCGCCAGTGCAGCTCGAACGGCGTGCCGGTCGCCGCACAGGCGGCCTGCAGCGCCTCCGGCTTCAGCTGCTCGTCCAGGAAGCCGTCGGCGCGGCCCTGGTCGACCAGCAGCGGCGGACCCCGCCAGGCCGTGCGGCCGGAGCGGACCAGTTCGGTCGCGTCCCAGGCCGCCCAGTCTGCGCGGTCGGGGCCCAGATAGTTGCCGAATGCCTTGTGCCCCCAGGGACAGTCCATCGGGTTGGCGATCGGCGCGAAAGCGGAGATCGACCGGTAGCGGCCGGCATTCCGCAGCCCCAGCACCAGGGCACCGTGGCCGCCCATGGAATGGCCCATGATCGAGGCCCGGCCCAGGTCGGCGGGAAAATGCGCCGCCACCACCTGGGGCAGTTCCTCCACGACATAGCTGGCCATGCGGTAATGGGCATCCCAGGGGGATTGCATGGCGTCGAGGTAGAAGCCGGCGCCGGTGCCGAAGTCCCAGTCGTCATCCTCCCCCGGCAGGCCCAGGCCGCGCGGGCTGGTGTCGGGCGCCACCAGCATCACGCCGAGTTCGGCGGCGATGCGCTGGGCCCCCGCCTTGATCATGAAGGTCTCTTCGGTACAGGTCAGCCCGGCCAGGTAGGTGACGACCGGCACCTCGCCCTCGGCTGCCTGCGGCGGGGGGAAGACGGCGAAGGCCATCTGCGTCCCCGTTTCCGCGGCGTGGTGCCGGCAATAGGCAACCTCGCCCCGGAACGCCTTGTGGCGCCCGGCGATCTCGAACGACATCGCTGCCCCGCCGCTCAGTAGGTGACGACGGAGCGGATCGACTTGCCCTCGTGCATCAGGTCGAAGGCGGTGTTGATCTCCTCCAGCTTCATGGTGTGGGTGATCAGGTCGTCGATGTTGATATGGCCGTCCATGTACCAGTCGACGATCTTCGGCACGTCGGTGCGGCCGCGGGCGCCGCCGAAGGCGGTGCCGCGCCAGACCCGGCCGGTGACCAGCTGGAACGGCCGGGTGGAAATCTCCTGCCCGGCGCCGGCGACGCCGATGATGATGCTCTCGCCCCAGCCCTTGTGGCAGCATTCCAGGGCCTGCCGCATCACCTTGACGTTGCCGATGCATTCGAAGCTGTAGTCGACCCCGCCGCGGGTCATCTCCACGATGGTGCCGACCACGTCGTCGGTCTTCGAGGCATCGACGAAGTCGGTCATGCCGAACTTCTCCGCCAGCGGCTTGCGGGCCGGGTTCAGGTCGATGCCGATGATCCGGGTGGCGCCCGCCATCCGCGCGCCCTGGATCACGTTCAGGCCGATGCCGCCCAGGCCGAACACGGCCACGGTGGCGCCGGGCTCCACCTTCGCCGTCCAGATCACTGCGCCGATCCCGGTGGTGACGCCGCAGCCGATGTAGCAGACCTTGTCGAACGGCGCGTCCTTGCGGATCTTCGCCAGCGCGATCTCCGGCAGCACGGTGTGGTTGGCGAAGGTCGAGGTGCCCATGTAGTGGAACAGCTTGTCCTTGCCGAGGGAGAAGCGGCTGGTGCCGTCGGGCATCACGCCCTTGCCCTGGGTGGCGCGGATCGCGCCGCAGAGATTGGTCTTGCCGGAGGTGCAGAATTCGCACTGCCGGCATTCCGGGGTGTAGAGCGGGATCACATGATCGCCGGGCGCCAGGGTGGTGACGCCGGGACCGACCTCCAGGACGATGCCGGCGCCCTCATGCCCCAGGATCGCCGGGAACAGCCCCTCCGGATCGTCGCCGGACAGCGTGAATGCATCGGTATGGCAGATGCCGGTCGCCTTGATCTCCACCAGGACCTCGCCCTCGCGGGGCCCCTCCAGCTCGACCTCATGGATCTCCAGCGGCTTGCCGGCGGCGGTGGCGATGGCGGCACGGGTCTTCATCTCGGTCTCTCCCGAATGGTCGGTCTGTGGGGCCGGCGGCTGGCAGAGCATCGGCCCCGGCGAAACGGCGGCGGTCACGATAGCTGATCGCGTCCGCCGGTCGAACCCCACCCCTGCCGACCCGAATGCCGGCACGGCGCCCGCGACACCCCGTTGACACGATTCACCGCGCTTCGCAAAAGAGGGGACCCGCGGTCCCGCGGGCAGGAAGGTTGCCGCCGGAACCGCCCCGACCCGAAATGCCCCTCCCCTTCCCGGCAGGGCGGCGGCCCGGAGTGCCCCCATTTGGACCTGTCAGAACGAGAGCATCGGATCCTGCATCAGCTGCTGGCCGAATCCGCGGACGGCGACACGGCGCTGATCCGCATGCTGGATCTCTACAACGCCGACAATGACGGGCATACGGGCCTGCTGCATCACCTCTGCCACCTGCTGCGGGACAACAGCACCGCCAACCGCATCCTCGCCGACTACTACCTGCACCGGCAGAGGTGGGGGCAGGCACTGGCACCGCTCTATCGCGGCATCGCAGCCGGCTTCGACCCGCGCTCCTACTATCCGCTTTTCGTCCCGCCCCTGCAGGGGCTCCTGGAGCGGTCCCGGTTGCCCGGCGCCCGGCGGGAGGCCCTGGCCGCCCTGAATGTCGAAGGGCTGCTGACCGCCAGGGACCTGATGCTCTACGATCCGGAGCGGCCAGATCCGGGGGCGTTCCGGCGGGCCCTGGCCGATGCCGATGCGGCGGTGGCGGACGGCGCCTCGGGCAGCCAGCCCAGATACGGCCTGCTGCTGTGCAATTATAATGACGCTGCCCACCTGCCGCGCTCCCTGTCGGCGATCGCCGCACAGACCCGTCCCTTCGACGAAATCGTCGTGGTCGATGACGGCTCCACCGACGACAGCCTTGCGGTCATCGCCTCGTTCGCCGACCGGCTGCCGCAGTTGCGGCTGCACCGCCTGGAACGCAATGTCGGGGTGGTGCAGGCCTATGACATCGGCCTCGGCCTGGTCACGGCGGATTTCCTGCACCTCGCTGCCGCCGACGACCTGATCCTGCCCGATTTTCTTGAGCATCTGGCCGCAGCAGGCGACCGCTGGCCGGCAGCGGGCGCCATCTTCTCGCATTTCCGGCTGCAGCAGCGGGTGATGGGCGTATCCGACGAGTCCTGGCGCCTCAACAAATGGGCGAATTTCCACGACATTGCCGGCTATGTGCCGCCATCGCGGATATTCGAACTGCTGGACACCCGCCTGATCTGGATCAACGGCAACAGCGCCCTCTACCGCACCGCGGCCTTCCGGGCGGCCACCGAGGCGAAGGCCGGCCATGGCTATCTGGCCGATTGGCTGGCCGGCATCCGCGTCATGCTGAACCACGGCGCCTGCTTCGTGCCGCGCGTCCTCAGCGAATATTCCGTCGACCAGGACCGCTTCGCCTTCCAGTCGATGAACGACCCGGCGCGCAACGTCGTCGCCAGCCGCAGCGTCATCACGGCGCTGCTGGCGCCGGAGGGTCCGCCGACCCATGCCCTCGCCCGGGCCTTCTTCCTGATGCGGCCGATCCTTTTCGAGCACATTCCCGGCTTCGTCAGCGTCTTCCTGCCGATGACACCGGCCGCCGCCGGCCTCTGGCTCGACCATATCGACTTCTACCTGACCCGGGGCTCACCCTATTCCCCGCGGCCCTGAGACCCGGGCGCCCAGAGGTCCAGGGCGCCGGCCAGGCCGCGCAGCAGGCCGTCGCGCCCGCCCGGGCCGACCCGGTCGAGCATGCGGAGGAAACCCGGCTTCAGGCGATAGTCCCGGACCGGGCTGCGCAGGTGCATTTCCGCCGGCCATGCCGTTTCCGGCACGACCTCCTCAAGGAATTTCTGCCCGGCATTGATCACCGGCAGGACCACCTCGCGGCTGGCGAAGACCTCCTCCGCCGGCACCCCCTGCAGGCGGCGCTCCACGATGGTGTCGAAGATTTCCTGCGGCATGTGCTGCACCAGGTAGTCGGCATAGATCAGGTGCACCAGCGGCAGGATCTCCGCGGCCGGGCGGCCACCGCCCGCGGCGGCCTCCTGTTCGGCAATCGCCGCGGCCAGCTCTGCGGCGAAGGCCGCGAATCCCGTCACAAGGCCCTGCGGATCGTCGATCAGCCATTCCACCGGATGCCACCGCTTGCGGGCGGAATGGCCGCCGGCCCGCCGTCCCATGAAGAAGGTATCGACCCGGCCGGCCTTGCCCCGGATGACGGGCAGGGCGCTGGACAGATGTTCCCGCCACAGCAGGCTGTCCAGGTGCCTGGACCGGTCCAGCGCCTCCTGCAGGACCGGCGTGCGGTACACGCCGTAGGTCAGCGCCTGGTAGCGGCGGACAAGCCGGTGCAGGCGGCGCAGCGGATCCGGCTCGGCATAGCCGGGCGCATGGTACAGCAGGGTATGGATGTCGAAATCGCCGCCCGTGCCGCCGAACAGGAAGTACCAGCCATGCGACAGGACATGGTCCGGCCGGTCGCGGAGCTGCTGCAGGCTGGCCTGCAGACCGGCCAGGATGGGGATGTCGTCGTCCGGGCACATCGCGGCGAAGGGGGTGGCGACCTCCGCCGCCCCGGCGGCGAACTTGTCGAACGGCTGCGTCTGCGGATCGAAGGCGCGATAGCGCACCGGCAGCGGCGCCGCGGCCGCCGCCTGCCGGTTGCGCGCCGCCGCCGCGGCGTCGCTGCTGTCGAGGATCTCGACCGGAAAGCCAGCCCCTGCCATGCCCAGATAAGCCAGCAGCCGCTCCAGTTCGACCGGTCGGTTGTAGGTTGGTATGATCAGGGTGAAATCGTTCACGGGCGGCCGCCTCCAGGGAAACAGGCACGGGCAGGGACGGCTCCGCCGGCTCGGCGAACCGGGGCGCCCCGGGCAGACAGGCTTGCGACGGACAGACTTGCGACGGACAGGCAGATGCGTGCCATTGGTGCAGTACAATTTGCCGGACCGCGGTGCCGTTCTTGCCGATGGCAGGCCGCACCGGCGGGAACGGTTAACGGTTTCTTGCCGCTTGACGCATAAGGTCATCCTTATACATCGGCTTGCATTCGCGCCATCCGACGCGTACTGCCGGACCGGCAGAGCGGTGAAACGGCCTGTTTCCCTGGCCGAAAGACCGGGAAACGGGCGGCAGTCGGGAAGCGGCACGAAACCTGCTTCCAGTTGAGCCAGAATTCGAACAAGGGCCAGTGTCATATGGGTCAACTCGACGTCCTGCTCGTCAATCCGCCCAGCAGGCTTGAAATCTACCAGTCCCTGTCGAACGAGTTCGCCGCGATCGAGCCCCCGGTCTGGGCCGGCCTGATCGCCGAATTCATGCGCCGCAAGGGCTATTCCGTCGGCATGCTGGATGCCGAGGCGGCCGGCCTGACCCACGAGCAGGCGGCCCGGCAGATTGCCGAGCAGTCCCCGCGCCTGGCCGTCTTCACCGTGTACGGCCTGCAGCCGTCGGCCAGCACGCAGTGCATGCCCGGCGGCGCCAAGACCGCCCGCGCCCTGGCCGACCTGGAGCCCGACCTGCCGACCCTGGTGCTGGGCACCCATGCCTCCGCCCTGCCGAAACGGACCCTGCTGGAAGAACCCTTCACCTTCGTCTGCCAGGGCGAAGGGCCCTATACGGTGCAGGGCCTTGTCGACGTGCTGAAGGACGGCAGCCGCGACTTCGAGAAGGTGCCCGGCCTCTGGTACCAGGACGCGGACGGCGTGGCCCGGGCCACCAAGCCGGCGCAGAACATCAAGAACCTGGACGAGGAGCTGCCGACCCAGGCCTGGGACCTGCTCGACATGTCGAAGTACCGGGCCCACAACTGGCACAGCTTCCACGACCTCTCCAGCCGCAACCGCTACGCCTCGGTGCAGACCAGCCTGGGCTGCCCCTACAAGTGCGAGTTCTGCTGCATCAATGCGCCGTTCGGCCGCAACGGAATCCGCTACTGGGAACCGGAGACGATCCTCAAGCAGATCGACCATCTGGTGGAGACCTACGGCGTCACCAACATCAAGTTCCCGGACGAGATGTTCGTGCTGAACAAGCGCCATGTGCTGGGCATCTGCGACGGGCTGATCGAGCGCGACTACAAGGTCAACATCTGGGCCTATGCGCGGATCGACACCGTGCAGGACCAGTTCATGGAGAAGCTGAAGCGCGCCGGCATCAACTGGCTGGTGCTGGGCATCGAATCCGCCAGCCAGTATGTCCGCGACGGCGTCGCCAAGGGCGCGTTCACCGAGGACGACATCTTCGACATCGTGCGCCGGATCCAGAGCCACGGCATCCACATCATGGGCAACTACATCTTCGGGCTGCCCGACGACACCCTGGCCTCGATGCGCACCACCCTGGACATGGCGAAGAACCTGCACACCGAGTGGGCGAACTTCTACAGCGCCATGGCCTATCCGGGCTCGCCACTCTATGCCGAGGCGGTGCGCCGCGGCTGGCCGCTGCCCGACCATCCCGGCGGCCCTGGCTGGATCGGCTATTCGCAGCACGCCTACGACACCATGCCGCTGCCGACCGACACCCTCTCCGGCACCGAAGTGCTGGCGTTTCGCGACCGGGCGTTCGACGAGTATTTCGCCGACCCCGACTACCAGGCCCTGGTCCGCAAGACCTTCGGCCAGGAACCGGTCGACCAGATCCAGCGGATGCTGGCCCACAAGCTCAAGCGGCGGCACCATCACGCCCCCTCGGCCGCGGCCGAGTAGGGGCGTCCAGCCAGGCGGATATGCGCGCGGCCGTGACGGCGCCGGCACCGGCCCCGCACCGCCTCGAGGAACAGCAATGACAGGCAAGAAGCTCGTCTACCTGAACGAATTCAACGTGCGGATGGGTCATACGACCTATTTCCCGTTCGTCTCGGGCATCCTGCACGCCTTCGCGGAGACGAACCCGGCGGTGGCCGGGAACTTCGACTTCGCGCCCTATGTGTTCTACATGGACAGCCTGCCGCAGGTGCTGGGCCAGTACGACCGCAAGCCCGACGTGGCCGCCTTCTCGGTCTCGATGTGGAACGAGCAGCTGAGCCTGCAGGTCGCGGCCGAGCTGAAGGCGCGCTGGCCGGACGTGCTGATCGTGTTCGGCGGACCGCAGGTGCCGCATCACCCTGCCGACTACATGAACCGGTATCCGTTCATCGACGTGGCGATCCGGGCCGAGGGCGAGGATGCCTTCGCCCAGACCCTGGAACGGCTGCTGGAGAGCCGCGACTTCCGCGGCATCCCGAACGTGTCGTTCCGCAGCGACGGCGAGATCCTGCGCAATCCGGAAACGATCGAGTTCGTGCGCTCCCTGGACGAGTATCCCTCGCCCTACCTGGAGAACAAGTACGACTACATGATGAGCGCCTATCCGGACATCGAGTTCCAGGCGATCATCGAGACCAACCGCGGCTGTCCCTTCCTGTGCACCTTCTGCTACTGGGGCCGCGGCGGCACCACGCGCCGCTACCGCTATCACGACCTGGACCGGGTGTTCGCGGAGATCGACTGGGCCGGCCGGAACGGCATCCGCTACATGTTCAACGCGGATTCCAATTTCGGCATGCACCGCCGCGACCGGGAGATCGCGGAATTCCTGGTCGAGACCAAGAAGAAGTACGGCTTCCCGGAGAAGTTCCGCACCTGCTGGGGCAAGAACACAGACCAGGCGATCCTGGAGATCGCCTCGCTGCTGCACGCCCATGACATGGAGAAGGGCGTCACCCTGGCGCGGCAGACCAACACCAAGAAGGCGCTGGCCAACATCAAGCGCGGCAACATCAAGCTGGAGACCTACGAGAACCTCCAGCACCAGCTCAACGACATGAAGATCCCGGTCTATACCGAGATGATCCTGGGCATGCCGGGGGAAACCTACGAGACCTGGAAGACGGGGCTGGAGCAGCTGTTGAAGGCGTCGCTGAAGAACCAGATCTTCGTCTACCAGTGCGAGGTCTATCCCAACACCGAGATGCACGACCCCGAGTACCAGTCGAAGCACGGCATCCGCACCCGCCAGATCGAGCTGCGCGAGATCCACGGTTCGATCCGCAGCACCGAATGGGTGAAGGAATACCAGGACATCATCGTGGAGACCGGCTCCATGCCGCTGGCGGACTGGCGGCGGATGACGCGGCTGTCCACGGTGACCATGCTGCTGCACAGCATGAAACTGGGCTTCTTCCTGATGTCCTATGTCGCCGACCGCTACGGGGTCGACTATATGGACTTCGTCGAATACATCGCCGAAGGCCAGTTCCCGGTGGACGCACCGATCCTGCGGCGCGAGCTGGGCCAGATCGACGCCTATACCGACAACCTGCTGGCCGGCGGCGGTCGCGGCGTGGAACTGCCGGAATACGGCCCGATTTACTGGGATATCGAGGAAGCCTGCTTCCTGCGCATCTCCGCGGAATACGATGCCTTCTTCGCCGAGCTGGACGCCGTGACCCGCGCCTTCCTGGCGGCTCATGGCCGCGATGTCGTCGAGGCGGAGATGGACGAGGTGATGCGCTATCAGCGGCTGCGCATGGCGTCCGAAAGCGACGGGGCGCCCAGCGAGCATCATTTCCGCTTCAACATCCCGGACTATTTCGAGCGCCGCTACGGCCTGTCGCCGATCCCGGTCCGGGAGGAGCCGCAATCGCTGACGATCATGCCGAGGCAGTTCGACGGCGATCGGCTGCGCTTCGCGCGGGAGGTCCTGCTCTGGGGCCGCAAGAGCGGCACCATGCTGGTCCGGATCGACCGCGAGGACGAATCCGAGGTCGCCCTCTCGCCGGCGCATGGCAATACCGCAGTGGCCGTGGAGGCCCGCGCGACTGCCGGCTAGAATCGGGTCGTCGGCCATCGGCGGCGCGAGGCCGCCGATGGCCGCTAGACATCCGCGACCCTGACCTGCCCGGCCGCCCGTGACCCCAGAAGACCATTTTCAACTCGGTGATTTCGCCGCGATGGCGCTGCATCCGGAGGCGGAGTGCAGCGACATCCTGCTGGCCGGTTTCCTCAGCGGCTTCGTCGAGGAGCTGGGCCCGCCGCTCCTGATGATGCCGCCGACCGACCCGGTCCTGCCGCTCGCGCAGGCCGCCTACCATTGGGCGGAGGAGCGGCCGGCGGAGGCATTGAAGGTGCTGGAGGCGGTCCCGGCGGATTCCGCAGAGCGCCGCGCCGCCGATCGCCTGCGGGCACAGTTCTCCGGCACCGTCACGGTCCTGTCCCTGTCCGGCTCGCCGGGCGGCGCGGCGATGGCCATCTCCTCGCTGCACCGGCATCGTGCCGATCCGGGGCCCGGCCTGCGGATCTGCACCGCCGGCCTGCGCGAGGATGACGACCTCCTGCTGGGCGACGACCGCCCGCTGCTGCCCGCGCTGGCGGCACAGGGCATCCGTCCCGACCTGGTCTACAACGTGCTGGAGGACGCCTTCGTCCCGGCCGACTTCGACGCACTGGCCTGCTGCAAGGCAACCGTCCTGGCGGACATGCATCACCATGTCCTGCGGCACAACGACTATTACAGCCGCCACGACCTCCTGCTCGCCCAGTCGAGGGTGCAGCACGACCTGGCGCGGCGGATCTACCGCCGCAAGACGGTCTACATGCCCAACGCCGACGCGATCTTCGAGGATCTCGCCCCGCAATCGCCGGAGGTGGGGAAGAGCATCGACTTCTCCTATGGCGGCTCGCTGTTGCGCTATCTGGGCCGGAAGAAGCAGCAGTATCTCTGGCCGATCGTGAACGGGCCGCTGGACCGGTCGATCCTGGCCTACCAGGGTCGCTTCGAGGATGCCACCTACGAGCGCCTGCAGGATGCCTCCCGGCACACGGCATCCTTCTCCGATTTCGCCGATTTCATCGTCCAGCCGCGGACCTTCGAGTATCTCCGCAAGGGTGCCGGGCTGGTGATGCCGGACGATCGCTTCCACCGCCTTCTGCTCTCGCCGCTCGGGGTGCCGGTGCAGCCGCTGGCCACTTTCTGCGGCGACGAGGATGGCCTGCCTTTCCCGGCCATCGACCGCGGTGGCGATCCATCGTCGCCGGCCCCGTCGGGCGCGCCGCGGATCGCGACCGGCTATGCCAAGGGCCGCGAGCAGTATCGCGCCCTCGCCGCCCGCTATGGCGTGCGGCCGACCGCCGCCCTGCGCGAGGGGCGCCGGTCGTTGCGGCGCACCCTGGCGCTGTGCCTGTTCCACGCGGCCCGCACGACGCCGGCGCACCGCGACCCCGCCCCCGCGCCCGACCGCCACTGGTGCCCGCATTTCGCCGGTCGGGAAGCCGCCCTGGACGGGCTCGTCGCAGCCCGTCTCGCGGCCCTCCGCGACCGCTGCCGGAGCGCCGGGGACTACAATGCGGCATGGCTGCTGTGCCGGCGGCTGCAGCAGGCCCATTACCCGGCGAAGCAGGACGAAGGCGGCGGCATCGCGGCGGCGGCACCGCAACCGGCGGATCTGCCGGGCCCGGCGCGCACCGAACTCTGGACGATCGGCCTCCAGCTGGCGGCCGACGCCATGGCGCAGCATCCGCACAGCGCGCTGTTCCTGCTGCGCTACCTGACCACGCGCTTCGGCCAGCATCTGCCTGAATTGCCGCCGGCGGAGCACCCGGAGATCCGCGATCTCGTCGACAGGAAGATGCGGGAAGAGCGCCTGCGCTTCCTGAATGGCACGCCGCAACCGATCCTGGACCTGGGGCCGGCCAACGACGACCGGCATTTCGGGGTCTGCGGGCTGGCGGACAGCTATATGCGGCTGCGCGCCAGCCAGGGGAAGGGCGCGGCGGAGGCCGAGCTGTCGCAAGCCATGCGGCGCGCGGCGCTGGCGCAGCTCTGCCTGCTTTCGGGCGAACTCCACCGCCATGCCGACGACCCCGCCCTTGCCCTGCCGGCCTATCTCCAGGCCCTGACCTGGTGGCACCGGCACCCCTCCGCCTACATCCCGGTGCTGCTGATCCTGCGGCACTGGCCGGCGGAGGTCGTCGCCCGGCACCTGGAGCCGAGCGAGGTGCTGGCCAGGATCGCCGAGGTTCTGAACGACGCGCCGGAGGTCCTGCGCGCCGCAGGTCCGGATCTCGCCGCCTTCTGCCATGCCATCGGCGACCACCGGCGCGCCTCGGAATATGTCGACCTGTGGTTCCGCTGGATGTACCGGGTGGTCAGTTCAGAGGGGCCGCTCTTCGGCCCCCGCGCGATGTCCCGGGTCCGTTCGATGAAGCATTACTGGCCGCTCTGGGTGACGAACCGGCTGCATGGCCGCACAGGGCAGACCATCCGCCTGCCGGAGGAATTCGTCGACTATTCGGGCTTCGAGAATGCCCTGCGCGACGAGGCACAGCCTTGAACCGGACCCGGCCATCAGGCGGGCGGGACCGGACAGCGCAGACATGCCGGACCTTATCTGCTACCCCTTCCCGGATCGACGGAAGGGAGGCCCTGTCCGCAGGCGCCACAAGACAGGATTGCGATGAGCGCTGAATCACCCCTGCCAATCAACGATCTCAAGGACCGTGCCGCCTGGCTGCGCCGCCGCGTCTTCGAGATGGTCATGCAGCACCGGGAAGGCCATGCGCCCTCCAGCTTCTCGATGGCCGAGATCCTGACCCTGCTCTACTACGGCGGCGTGGCGCGTCTGCGCCGCGGCGAGCCCGAATGGCCGGACCGCGATCGGATCCTGGTCAGCAAGGGCCATGCCGCGCATGCGCTCTACCCGATCCTCGCCGATCTCGACTATTTCGATACCGCCGAGCTGGAGCGCTTCACCCAGCCCGGCAGCTTCCTGGGCATGTATGCCGACAACCGGGTGCCCGGGATCGAGGGGATCTCCGGCTCGCTGGGCCACGGCCTGGGCATGGGCGCCGGTTTCGCGCTGTCGGCCCGGATGGAGGGGCGCGGCTATCGCACCTTCGTGATCCTGGGCGACGGCGAATGCTACGAGGGCTCGGTCTGGGAGAGCGCAATGTTCGCCGCCCATCACGGACTGGACAACCTGGTGGCCATCGTCGACCGGAATGCGCTGTGCATCCTCGGCCGCACGGAGGAACTGGTGCGCCTCGGGTCCCTGGCGGAGAAATGGCAGAGCTTCGGCTGGGCCGTGCAGGAGGTCGACGGGCATGACCTTGCCGCGCTCGGCGACGCGCTGGCCCGGATCGGCCGCACCGACGGCCGCCCGCTGGCAATCGTCGCGAACACGGTGAAGGGCAAGGGCGTCTCGTTCATGGAGGGGCGTGCGGAATGGCACAACCGCATGCCCTCGCCGGAGCAGGAGGCCCAGGCGCGGCGGGAACTTGGCTGCCTGGAGGGTGCCGGCAATGACTGAGGCGAAGGGCGCCGCGGCTGCACCGCCGCCGCTGATGCGGGACGCCTTCATCGACCGGCTGACCGAGGCGGCGGGCCGGCACGACGATATCCTGTTCGTGTCCGCGGATTTCGGCGCGAAGGCCCTGGACCGCTTCCGGCAGGACCGCGCCGGGCAGTTCATCCATGCCGGCATCAGCGAACAGAACATGGTCGACCTGGCCGCCGGGCTGGCGCTGTCGGGCAAGCGGGTCTTCCTCTACGCCATGGCGCCGTTCCTGACCCTGCGCTGCCTGGAGCAGATCAAGGCGACCCTGGCCGCGATGCGCCTGCCGGTGACCCTGCTCGGCGTCGGCGTCGGACTGGGCTACGACCACGCCACCCTGACCCATTTCGCGATCGAGGACCTGGCCTGCCTGCGCGCCATGAACGGCATGGAAGTGCTGACCGCCGCGGATGCGCCGGCAGCCGTGGCGATGGCCGATCTCTGCCTGGAAAGGCCGGCGCTGCGCTATGTGCGGCTGGACCGCCAGGGCCTGCCGGCGCTCGCCCCGCCGCTGCAGACGGCGGACGACCTGGCCCCCGGCCTGCGCCTGCTGTCCGATGGCGGCGATGTCGCGGTCCTGACCTGCGGCGCGCTCTGCCACAGCGCCCTGGAGGCCGCCGCGGCGCTCGCCGCGGAAGGCCTGCGCCCGAAGGTCATCGACCTGTACCGGATCAAGCCGCTGTCCACCCCGGCGCTGCTGGAACAGCTGCAGGGCTGCCGCGCCATCGTCACGGTCGAGGAGCAGCTGCTCGACGGCGGCTTCGGCAGCGCGGTCGCGGAGGCGCTGCTGGATGCCGGGGCGATCCTGCCGATGCGCCGGCTGGGACTGCGCGACGGCTTCGTGGTGGAAAACGGCCATCGCGACCGGCTGTGGCGCAATTTCGGCATCGATGCCCCGGCCATCGCCGCGGCCGTCCGGGAGATGGCCCCGGTCGCCGCCTGATGGCCGCCGCACCGGCCCGCAGATGACCCCGTCCCTCGCCGTCACCTCGCCCAGCTTCTCCCGCCAGCCGGTGCTGGCGGCGGAGACCTGCCGGCGATATCCCGCGGCACGCCTCAACACGGCGGGCACGCGGCTGGACGGCGCGGCGCTGGCCGCCTTCGTCGGCGATGCCAGCGCCCTGATCGTCGGCCTGGAGCGGGTCGACGAGATCCTGCTCGCCGCCTGCCCGGCGCTGCGCTACGTGGCGAAATACGGCGTCGGGCTGGACAATATCGACTTCGACGCCTGCAGCCGGCATCGGGTCCGGGTGGGGTTCCGTGCCGGCGTCAATGCCGGCGCGGTCGCGGAACTGGCGCTGGCGCTGGCGATCGGCTTCCGCCGCAACCTGTTCCGCGAGGCACGGAACATGGCCGCCGGCACCTGGCACAAGGATGGCGGCTTCGGCCTGTCGGAAACGGTGGTCGGCATCGTCGGCCTGGGCCATGTCGGCCGCGCCTTCGCCCGGCTGCTGCGCGCAACGGGCGCGACGGTGCTGGCGACCGATATCGTCGATATCGGCGACTGGTGTGCCGCAAACGGGGTCCGGGCGGCGACCCCGGACCGCCTGCTGCAGGAGGCCCATGTCGTTTCCCTGCACGTGCCGCTGACCGACCGCACCCGCAACATGGTCGACGCTGGCTTCCTGTCGCGGATGCGCGACGATGCCGTCCTGATCAACACCGCGCGCGGCGACGTGGTCGACCTGGATGCCCTGCTTGCCGCCCTGCAGGCCGGCGGCATCGCCGGCGCGGCGCTGGACGTGTTCGACGTGGAGCCGCCGCAGCGGCCGGGGCTTCTCGCCCATCCGGCGGTGGTGGCGACGCCCCATATCGCCGGCAATTCCAACGAGGCGGTGCTGGCCATGGGCCGCGCCGCGCTGGATGCGCTCGATGCGCTCCTCGCCGAGGACGCGGAGGGACAGGCCTGATGCCCCGCACCATCGTCTTCGGCGGCGCCGGCTTCCTGGGCTCCCACGTCGTCGACATGCTGCTGGCCCGCGGCCATGAAGTGGTGCTGTTCGACAGGCGGCGCTCCGCCCATGACGACAACCCACAGCTGCATCAGGTCGAAGGCGATATCTGCGACCGGCCGGCGGTGGATGCGGCGATGGCGGGCTGCACCCTGGCCTACAATTTCGCCGGCCTGGCGGACCTGAACCGGTCGATCGCGGAACCCTACGAGGCGGTGCGCCTCAACGTGCTGGGCAATACCAACATCCTGGAAGGCTGCCGTGCCCGCGGCATCGAGCGCTTCGTCTATGCCAGCACGGTCTATGTCCTGTCGCAGAAGGGGGCGGTGTACGGCGCCACGAAGAAGGCGAACGAACTGCTGATCCAGGAATACGCCACCTATTACGACCTGCCCTTCACCATCATCCGCTACGGCTCCGTCTACGGGCCGCGTGCCGATGCCAGCAACCGGGTCTACCGGATCCTGCGGCAGGCCCTGCGCGCGGGCCGGATCGATTTTCCCGGCGATGGCGAGGAAGAGCGCGAATATATCCATGTCCGCGACGCGGCAAAGCTGTCGGTCGACATCCTCGATCCGCACTACCGCAACCGGCATGTCGTCCTGACCGGCACCGAGCGGCTGAAGTACCGCACCCTGCTGGAGATGATCCGCGAGATCCTGAACGACGAGGTCGAGATCGTCTTCAACAACCAGGACTATCGCGGCCACTACAAGCTGACCCCCTACAGCTTCCTGCCGTCGCCGGGCGAGAAGCTGGTCAACAATCCCAGCATCGATTTCGGCCAGGGCATCCTGGAATGCCTGACCGAGATCCATGCCCAGTTGCAGGACGAGCCGGGGGAAGACGCGCCGGGCTGACCCGGGCTGCGCCGCTGCCCGGCGGTTTCAGGTGCGGGCCGGCGCGTTGCCCAGGCCGTCGGGCTGGTTCAGCACGATGGTGCTGCCGATCGAGTTGATCCTGATCGGAATCTCCAGGATGTCCTGCAGGGCGTGGCGCACCGCAGGCGCATGCTCCGGCTCCACGTAAAGCAGCATGAAGCCGCCGCCCCCCGCGCCCAGCAGCTTGCCTCCCAATGCGCCCGCATTGCGCGCGCGGTCGTAGAGATCGTCGACGAAGTCGGTGGTGATCGCTTCCGCCAGGCGGCGCTTCACCTGCCAGGTCTCGTGCAGCAGGCGGCCGAATGCCTGCAGGTCGCCCTCTTCATCGCCCAGGATCCGCACGGCGCTGTCGACCTGGGCCATGATCTCCCGCAGTTCCGCCCTGCGCTGCGGGATATTGCCGATCTGCTGCGCGGCTATCTGCGACGCGGTGCGGGTCAGGCCGGTGAAGAACAGCATCAGCCGGTCGTTCAGCGCCGCCAGCCGTCCCGCGGAGAGGTCCAGCGGGGTCACCTCGATCCGCCCGTCGGCGCCGAAGCGGATCACGTTGAGCCCGCCATGCGCCGCCCAGACCTGGTCCTGCGAGCCGACCGCCTCATGCGCCACGTCCTGCTCGATCCGGATCGCCTCCGCGGCCAGTTCGGGCGGCGACAGGGTGATCCCGTTCAATGTCTGAAGCGCGTTCAGCAGGCCGACCGTGAAGGCGGAGGACGAGCCGATCCCGGAGCGGGCCGGCACGTCGCCGTCGTGATGCACCTCCAGGCCATGCTCCGGCGGATATTCCTGCAGCACCGCCCGGATCGCCGGATGCTCGATCTCGGCGACCTCGGAGACCATCTCGATCCGGCTGTACACGAAACGGTGGCGGTGGGAGAAGAACGGCGGCAGGCGGCGGAGCGCGATGTAGCAGTACTTGTCGATCGTCGTGCCCACGACCTGTCCGCCATTGTCGCGATACCAGTCGGGATAGTCGGTGCCACCGCCGAAAAAGGAGATCCGGAAAGGCGTACGCGAAATGATCACAGGGAGATCCCGGGGCGAAGCGCGGCCGCCGAAGCACCGGCCCGCGGGACGGTCGGCCGGCAGGCCACGCGATGGGCTGGATGTGCCGGTTCGCCGGCGGCGGGCAGGCGGTGCGGCACGACAGAGACGGCCGGTATGCTAGTACAGCCACCCGCCCGGCGCACCCCCGGGCCGCCCTCCCGCAGCCGCCCGCTCATGCCAGGCCGGCCGCCTCCATCATCCCGGAAAGCAGACGGACATTCTCCGCCCGCCGCGTCTGCAGATGGTCGGGCGCGATGACCGTGCCGGTCCAGCGCCGCCAGGCAGCCCGCCGGGCCAGGGCCGCCTCATGGTCGCCGGCGGCCAGCGCGGCGGACACCAGGGCCGGGCCATAGCCCTCGATCCGGGCCGGCGCCTGCGCCAGCACCTCGTCCAGTGCCTGCCGGAAGAAGGCGATCCCCGCCCCGTCGCCATAGGCCGCCGTCGGCGACACCTCCCAGACCCGGTGCAGCATGTCGCCCGCCGGGATGTAGCCGGGAACCGCCGCCAGGATCCGGCGGGCGATCGCCGCCGCCTCGGCCGGCCGGCCCGCGGCCAGGGTAACAGAGGCCTCCAGCAGGTCCACGAGCCGCCAGACATGCGCCGCCGCGATCCGCTCCAGATCGCCACGGCTGTCGACCGTGCCGGCCAGGACCTCGCGCGCCAACATGTCGGGCAGGACCGCCCCGACCGCCCCGGCGTCGGACCAGCGCGCATCATAGCGCAGCACCGCCCGCCTTTCCTTTGCCGCGGCAATCATCGCGGCCAGGGTCTGGTCCTCGCCGCAGAACTGGCGCCACATCACCAGATGCTCGTAGGCCAGGATCAGCGAGTCCGGAAAGGCGGCGCGGCCGCGATCGAGCAGGCTGAGGGCGGCCTGGGCCAGCAGCACCGCAGCGGGAACGGTGGCGACCCGGCATACCGGCGCAGGGTTGCCGCCGTCCGGACGATCCAGCCCGGCGAAATGCACCAGCACCCCCAGCAGCCCGCGCTCCAGTTGCAGATGAAAGCCGTTGTCCTCGAAATGGCTCAGCGCCCGCGCGAACTCCATCAGGAAGCGCGCCGAATCGAGTACGGCGAGCGGGGTGTCCGTCGCCTGCCCCAGATGCAGGGCCCGGCCGATCATCGCGTGGTAGGCGGAGGAGGCGGCCAGATACTGCCGTGCATAATTGCTGTTCAGGGTCAGTCGCGGCGTCCGCTCAGGGTCTGACGTCCAGTTCGACGCGAAAGCCGCGCGGGTCCCGTCGGCAGCGAGATGCCGCGCCTGGTTTCCCGGCGCCAGAAGCGGGCCGACCAGCGCCATGTGCAGCATCTGGTCGGCCGCCGCCAGTTCGGTCCGCGGCCGCGGCAGCCGCAGCGGCGGGCGCGGCACCTTCGGCGCCCGGGCGATCCGGAACGCCGTCTCCACGTCGATGAACAGGTCGGCATGGTCCGGATAGGCCCAGGCGAAGAAGTCCGGATCGTCCGTCACCACCGTCATGCCGCCGTTCAGCGCCTCGTAGAAGCGCGGCGACGGGATCGCATTGCCCTCCTCCAGCATCGCGGGGATCATCCGCGCCCCGCCGACCAAACGCTTGTAGTCGTCGAACGGCAGCAGGCCGTCGGCCATGACCACGCGGCCGCCCTCGATCTCCTCGACGCAGCGATGCGCCAGAGCCTCGCGGCGCGGCGAATAATCCTTCACCAGGGCGCCGGACAGGAACATGTCGATGCCGGCATCCTCGCCCGACAGGGCCTGGATCGGTCCCATGTAGGACAGGCGCATGAACATCGGCGTCCGCCGGCCGAACATGCGATGCAGCCGCTCGTGGGTTTCCGGGCCGTAGGCCACCAGGTGGTCGAAGCGCCCCAGCTGGTCCAGATGGCGGGCCAGGCTGTGGTGATGGTCGATCATGATCTTGATGTTCGGCACCGCGGCCTGCTCGAAGTCCGCCGGCAGGAATTCAAGATCGTCGAAGAAGATGCTGGCCGCATGGGCGCCGTCGGCCACCGCATCCGCCATCGCCTGCAGGTAGTGCGGGCCGTTGAAGTCGATCCGGATGTCGGCATCGCCGTGGGCGGAGACGGTGCGCAGCTGCAGATCCAGACCGTGGCTGTCGACCTGCGCGGTGGATTTCGCGACACGCTCCAGCCAGGACTTCCAGACCGTCACGAAGTGCAGCCGCACCAGCCCCCGCCGCAGCACTTCGCGCAGCGCGAAGGCGGGCCCTGCGGTCAGCTGGTAGCGGTCCAGGCAGGCCAGGGCGGCCGCCCGCCCCTCCACGAAAAGGCAGGCGATCGCCTTCGCGAACAGGGTGAGATGTTGCGTCGGTTCCACGCCCGCGAACAGGCGATGCCCGCCTTCGTGGAAACCGGCGAGGGTGATCGCCGCGGCCCGCACCTCCGGCCTGGCATCGGCCCGCCGGGCCGCCACGTAGTAGTTGCCCGCCGCAAGGGCCTCTTCCGCGGAGCCATAGAGTTCCAGGAGGCGGCGCAGATCGCCTGCGCGCGAGGTGCGGTCGGTACGGCGCAAGCTCATCTTCCGCGATGGATGCCCGGCCCAAGGGGGCCGCCAGGCAGCCATCCCGGCCCCGGCAGGCAGATGCCGGATGGCTCTTGGCACAGGTCCCTTCCGGAACGTGGCTGGTCAATCGAACACGCTCGGAAAGCGCCGGCGCCACTTTGCGGCAGTCGCACTATCGTCCCTTGCACGCGCACCGCACTCAACCTGCCGGGGCGCTGACCGGATGGCCTTGGCAGAGGGCACTCATCAGGTTGCAGCGCTGCTCCAGGACTTCGACCTTTCCCGGCGGCATGATGACCTTGCCGGCCCAGTTGGCGAATTGCCTGGACAGCGGCGTCACCGCCGCCCGATCGTTCTGCGCCAAAGCCGATGCGACGAGCGCCGGGCCGTAGGCCAGGATCCGCGAGGGTGCGTATTCCACCAGGGTCGCCAGGGCCTTGTGGAAGGCGAGGACACCCCCGCCGCCGCCATAGGCTGCGTCAGGATCGACCGCCCAGAGATCGGTCATGGCATCCCCCGCCGGCAGATTGTGAGGGTCGCGGGCCAGCACGGCGCGGAGCAGGCAACCGGCGGCAGCCGGATCGCCATCCGCGAGAGCGGCACGCGCATCGATCACGTCGACCAGCGACCAGATGCCTTCGGCAGCGACCCGCGACAGGTCAGCGGGGCCGCGCACCCCGCCAGCCAGGATCGCACGCGAAAGCTGATCTGCCAGCGGGGTCCCAACGGCTCCCGGATCTGCCTCCGCGGCATCATAGGTGAGGCCGTCCCGCCGCACGCGCATGTCGGCAGCAATCTGCCGCACGGCCTTCGGGTCCGGGCTGAGTTGCGAATAGAGAACGAGCCGTTCGAAGGCCAGTATCAGGGCCGATGGATGGCGCTGACAGCCGCGTTCGACGACGCCGATCGCGGACTTCGCCAATGTCCGGCATGCCTCGGTGATTTCGAACTCGGCGGACAGGGTAACGCCCAGGGCGTCGAAAGTCGCCACGGGACCGGCAAAGTGACGCGCGACCGCCACGTTGAACTGAAAGGTCCAGCCCTGGGCGTGGAAACCGGTCGCTGCCTTCGCAGACAGCGCGCAAAACCGCGCTGCATCCAGTTCCGCCAACACCGGACCGCCGTACCTGACCAGGCGGACAGCCCGGTCGAATGCGGCCATTCCACTCTTGTTGGTCATCAACGCCCGCCTGCTGCTGTTGGTTTCCAGCACCAGTCGAGGTTCGCCAGGCCGCCGGTCGGTCGGGATGTCCCGCTCTGCGGCCTCCCTTCCGAAGAGCAATGGCGCGACCAGCGCCAGGTGCAGGAGCTGATCGCTTGGCGAGAGCTCGCTTCGCGGCACCGGTCCCTCGCGGCGGGCAAAGACCCGATTGCCGGCGCCAAGTTGCTGGACAGTCAAGCCGGCATCGAGGAACTGATCGGCATGGTCGGGAAATGCCATCGCGAAATATGCAGGGTCGTCCACCAGAACCCCGATGCCCGAGTTCAAGGCCTCATAGAACCGCGGCACCGGTATCGCATTGCCCTCTTCGAGCATTGCCGGAACGATCGCGCAGCCGGCCATATGCGCTGCATATAGCTCCACCGGAAGAAGTCCGTCGGCAAGGGTCATACGGGAGGCGTCGACATTGTTGACCAGGAAGTCGACGAGCCCCTCGCGCCTGGGCGAATAGTCCTTGAGGAGGGCGCCTGTCAGCATGAGTTCGGGCGCGTTTTCAGATGCCGCGTATGTCTTGACCGAGCCCAGATCGGATATGTGCATCAACAGAGGCGCCTGCCGCCCCAGCATCTCGACCAGCCGTTGATGCGTCTCCGGTCCATAAGGAATGACATGATCGAACTGCCGCAATTGCTCGAGCATCCGGCCGATCGAGTGATGATAGTCGACCAATATCTTAATATTCGGAACCGGACTGGAATTGAAATTGATAGGAAATACTTCCAGATCGTCGTAATATATATTCGCGATATGCCGGCCGTCGGCGGCCATTGCCCGCATCAGGTCGACGAAATCCGACGTGTTGAAATCAATCTGGAAGTCGGCACTGTCGGTGCATGAAATGGTTGAAACCCGGAACTCCAGCCCATGGGTTTCGGGCTTCGCAAGCGCCGGGCCGACCTTGCCGACCCAGTCGGCCCATCCCGAGACGAGATTGGCCTGCACGCGCCCGTCGGCAAGTACGTCGCGCAACCGCGCGTCCGGGCCCCGGTCGCTGGTGCCCTCTGCGAGCTGACGCAGCGCGGCATCCCGGCCCTCGACGAACAGCTTTGCCAGTGCCTTCGCAAAGCGGCCGACCGGGCTGGCGGGTTCGATGGCGGCAAACCGCCGGTCGCCGGCAATATGGAAGCCGGCCAGGGTCAGGGCCGCCGCCTTGTGTTCGGGCGACGAATCCAGTCGACGCGCTGCAACGTAGTAGTTGCCGGCAGCCAGGGCGGCGTCTGCGCTGGGATAGCGGTCCAGCAGGCGCCGGAGTTGCGGCGCCCGCGACACTCTGCCGATCGCGGATGCTGTCATGCCCACCGGGCCCCGATCCCTTTCGCCGCGACGATCACCCTATCGACGGTTGTATGCCAGGTGCACCGGCGCCTCGAGTTCGCCCAGGAAGCGGGCGCACATCTCGTCGAAGCTGACCGGTGCAGGGTTCTCGTAGAGATAGGCCCGCGGGATGCCCTGCATATCCTTGCGGTTCTTCACGCCGGGATCGGCGATGCACCGGAACCCCAGATCCTCCAGCATGGAATCATAGGAATGCGCGCCGGGCTTCATGCGGCGGCCGTCGCGGATATAGACATGGCCGCCGCGACGCACGACCCGCGTCAGATGGGACAATATCCAGAACACCGCGGCGACAGGGGCCTCATTGAGGACCCAGCAGCAGGTGACCAGGTCCACGCTTTCCGGCGGCAGGGCGCCGGCATGCCAGGACGGCAGCTGGACGAACCGGCAGGCATCGTCCTCCAGCGCCATGACCATCGATCTGGCCGGGTCGACGCCAAACCATTCCGCGGCAGCGACGTCGAAAATGCCGGCCTGCCCTTGAGCCAGGAAGCGCAGGAAATCGCGCTGGATGCTGTACAGGGTGGGCACCGTCTCCAGGGCGATGTAGCGGCTGTCGAGCAGATGTCTGGAATAGATCGCCGCCGAACCGAGGCCGGGGCCCACATCGAGATGCGTCAGGCCGGACCCGGACGGCAAGTCACAATAGCGGGTCAGGAACGCATAGTCCTGGGCACGAACCGAGGCGGTCGTTGATATGTAGCGGGAAAGATCCAGCCCGGTGCCGGCGCCGAACGGCACAAAATAATCGACCGCCTTCTGCAACTCGCTCTCGACCAGTTGCCGCGCCCTATCCTCCCCCGGGGCCGTCACAGACTCCGGGGTTTCGAACCGGTCGAAAAACATGGACAGGTTCTGAATGAAGCCGCTGATGCCGGTCTGGCTGGAAAGGTTCGGATTGTCGACTTCACCATCCAGCCATTCGAATGGGTGTCCGATCCGATGCAGTCGCTCACCATAGAGCCAGCCCTGATTCCGCAGGGCGCGCTGCCTGGATTCAGCTAGTTCGTCCATATTCTCCTCGGCTTTGGTGCCACGGGCGGGGTCAGCCCGCAGCGGGCCGAAATCGACCACACCCAGTAGCACCCGACCCGACGACCCGCAATCAGTGTGGCCGTGCTTCGATCCTGGCCACCATGCCGGGCCGCGGGATGGACGTTTCCGCCGACGGTCCGGTCCCTCATTCCTTTGCAATCCACGCAGGCTGGCGATACAGCTTTCCGCACTTCCGAAGAACAATGCCGTGCCGCAGGCCGCCTCAGGATGCCCACAATGCCCAGTCCGGAGCCCTTCTACCCCCTCGCCGCCCCGCAATGGGACCAGGCGGAGCGCGACGCCCTGGCAGAGGTGATCGCCAGCGACATGTTCACCATGGGGGAACGGGTGCGCGCCTTCGAGGCGGCCTTCGCCGCCTATCACGGCCGCGCCCATGCGGTGATGGTGAATTCCGGCTCGTCGGCCAACCTGGTCGGCATCGCCAGCCAGTTCTTCACCGAACCGGCGCGCCTGCAGCGCGGCGACGAGGTGATCGTGCCGGCTTTGTCGTGGAGCACGACCTTCCACCCGCTGCAGCAGTACGGGCTGCACCTGAAGTTCGTGGATATCGACCCGCACACCCTGAACATCGACACCGCGGCGCTGGAGGCGGCGCTGACGCCGCGCACCCGGATGGTCATGGCGGTCAGCATCCTGGGCAATCCCTGCGACTTCGCGGCGCTGCAGGCGTTCTGCGGCAAGCACGGCCTGCTGCTGTTCGAGGACAATTGCGAATCCCTGGACGCCGAGCTGGACGGCCGCAAGGCCGGCGCCTTCGGCGACATCTCCACCGCCAGCTTCTTCTTCTCCCACCACATCTCGACGATGGAGGGGGGCATGATGCTGACGGACGACCGGGAGACGGCGGACCTGGCGCGCTGCCTGCGGGCGCATGGCTGGACCCGCGACCTGGCGCCCGACAGCCCGGTCTATGCCCGCGGCAGGGACGATTTCTTCGAGGCCTACAAGTTCGTGCTGCCCGGCTACAACCTGCGGCCGGGCGAGTTGCATGCCGCCGTCGGGCTGGAGCAGCTGCGCAAGCTGCCCGCCCATACCGCGCAGCGGCGACGGAACCTGGCGCATTTCCAGGCCCGCTTCGGCAACCATCCGGTGGTCCGCATGCAGCGCGAGCACGGCCAGAGCTCCGCCTTCTCCTTCCCGCTGGTGCTGCGCGACCCGGCGATCGACCGCAATGCCGTCATGGCGGCCCTGAAGGAGGCCGACATCGCCTACCGCATCGTCACCGGCGGCTGCTTCATCCGCCATCCCGCGATCCGCTTCTTCGACCATTCCGTCGTCGGCGACCTGGCCCATGCGAACGAGGTGCATGACCGCGGCTTCTTCGTCGGCAACCTGCCGCGCGACCTGACGGCGCAGATCGACCGCCTGGACGAGACGATCCGGGCGGCCGTGCAGTGAGCGGTAGCATGCATATCCTGGTCACCGGCGGCGCCGGCTATCTGGGCTCCACCATGGTGCCGGCGCTGCTGGCGCAGGGCCACAGGGTCACCGTCCTGGACAGCTTCCAGTTCGGCGAGAACAGCCTGGCCGCGGCCTGTGCGGATCCGGGCTTCGAGGCGGTGCGCGGTGATGCCCGCCAGGCCGATACCCTGCGGCCCCTGCTGGCGCAGGCCGATGCCGTGATCCCGCTGGCCGCCTTGGTCGGCGCGCCGCTCTGCGACCGCGACCAGGTCGGCGCGGTGACCATCAACCGCGACGCGATCGCCACCCTGGCGGAGATGATGTCGCCGGCGCAGCGCCTGCTGATCCCGATCAGCAACAGCGGCTACGGCATCGGCGAGCCGGGCAAGTTCTGCACCGAGGACTCGCCCCTGCGCCCGGTCTCCCTCTACGGCCGCACCAAGGTCGAGGCGGAGGAGATCGCGCTGGCGCGGGAGAACACGATCAGCTTCCGCCTGGCCACCGTGTTCGGCATGTCGCCGCGGATGCGCATGGACCTGCTGGTCAACGACTTCGTCTACCGCGCCGTCAGCGATCGCGCCCTGGTGCTGTTCGAGGCCCATTTCAAGCGCAACTACATCCATGTCCGCGACGTGGCGCGGGCCTTCCAGCACGGCCTGGCGCATTTCGAGGAGATGCGCGGCCGCGCCTTCAATGTCGGCCTGTCGGACGCCAACCTGTCGAAATGGGAACTGTGCGAGGCCATCGCCCGCCACGTCCCCGGCTTCACCTTCCTGGAGGCGCCGGTCGGCAAGGATCCCGACCAGCGGGACTATATCGTCTCCAACGCGCGGATCGAGGCGACCGGCTTCCGGCCTGCCCACAGCCTGGACGACGGCATCGTCGAGCTGATCAAGGGCTACCGGACCCTCAATCCGCACCGCTACCGCAACGTCTGAGCGATGGCGCAGGACGGGCAGCATCCGGTCGCAGGGCGCCGCATCTGGATCGCCGGCCATGCCGGCATGGTGGGCAGTGCGCTGTGCCGCAGCTTCGCCGCCGCAGGAGCGGAGATCCTGACGGTGACGCGCGCCGCGCTGGACCTGCGGGACGCCAGGGCGGTGCGCGACTGGCTCGGCCGGGAACGGCCGGACGGCATCGTCATCGCGGCGGGCCGGGTCGGCGGCATCGCGGAGAATGCCGCCCGTCCCGCCACGATGATGCGCGACAACCTGGCGATCGCGGAGAACGTGATCCTCGGCGCCCATGACCTCGGGGTTGGGCGGCTGGTCTATCTGGGCGCCTCCTGCGTCTATCCGCGGGACGCGGCGCAGCCGATCGCGGAAGCCAGCCTGCTGACCGGGCCGCTGGAGCCCACCAACGAGGGCTATGCCCTGGCGAAGATCGCCGGCATGCGGCTCTGCGCCCTGCTGCAGCAGGAGCATGGCCGCGCCTATGTCAGCCTGGTGCCGGCCAACCTCTACGGTCCCGGCGACCGCGCCCATGCCGATCCGGAGCGGGCGCATGTGGTGCCGGCCCTGATCGGCCGCATGCTGGCAGCAAAGGCCGCCGGCGCGGCGGAGGTGGAGATCTGGGGCACCGGCCGCGCGGTGCGCGACTTCCTCTATGTCGACGACGCGGCCGACGCGATCCTGCTGGCCTATGAACGCTTTGCCGGGCCCGGCCACCTGAACATCGGCTCCGGCGACGGCATCAGCATCGCCGACCTGGCGGCGGCGATCGCCAGGGTGACAGGCTTCACGGGACGGCTGCGCTTCGACGCCAGCCGCCCGGACGGGATGCCGCGCAAGGTGCTGGACAGCGCCGGCATGGCAGCCCTGGGCTGGACGCCGCGGACGCCGCTCGTGGAAGGGCTGCGCCTGGCCAGCCGCGACATGCAGCCCGGCAGCCCGGCCCGGTGAACGCACCGCCGGACAGCCTGCCGCCGATGCTGGTCCTGGCCGGCGGCCTGGGCACGCGCCTGCGCGGCCGGATCGGCAACGACCTGCCGAAGGTCCTGGCGCCCGTGCATGGCCGCCCCTTCGTCGACTACCTGCTGGCCTGGTGCGGCGCGCAGGGGCTCGGCCGGGTCGGCTTCGCCCTCGGACACCGGGCGGAGGCGGTGATCGACCATCTGCGGGCCAGCGCGGCCGCACAGCCCTTCGCCACCGGCTGGTGCGTGGAGCCCGAGCCGCGCGGCACCGCCGGCGGGCTGGCCCTCGCGCTCGCTGAATTGCTGCCGGACGGCGGCCCCTGCCTGGTGATGAACGGCGATACCCTGGTGGAGGTCGACCTGCACGCGTTCCGCGACGGCTTCGGCGCGACCGGTGCTGAGGTCGGGCTGGTCGCGGCGGCGGTGCCCGATGCCGGCCGCTACGGCGCGCTGGTGCTCGACGGCGACTGCCGGGTCCGCCGCTTCGCGGAGAAGGACCCTGCACCTGCGGGCGCAGCGGGCGAGGCCTGGATCAATGCCGGCATCTACCTGCTGTCGCCGCGCTTCCAGGACCGTCTGCGCGGCATCGGCCGGGGCTCGCTGGAGCGCGACCTGTTCGCCCGCCTCCCCGCCGGCGCGATCTGGGCCTTCAAGGGCGCCCGCCGCTTCCTGGACATCGGCACGGACGCGTCGCTGGACGAGGCGCAGCGGGTCCTGGCGCCCCTGTCCGGCGGCCACGACGCGGTGCGGATCTGGCGCGACGGCTGACCGCGCAGGGCCCCGCTATCCGGCAAGCAGCCTGTCGAGGGCGGCCGCGGCGGCGGCCCGCCGCTCCGCCGCCTCGCCGGTCAGCTGCACTTTCGCCGCCCAGGCCCTGAACCGGGCGGCGATGCGCATCGCCGCATCCCGGTCGCCGTCCGCCAGCGCGGCCTCCGCCAGCGGCACGGCATAGGCATCGATCCGCGCCGGCGCCCGCTCGAGCAGCCCGCCCAGCGCCTGCCGGAAGGCGGTGCCGTCCAGGGATGCGGGGCGGCCGCCCGGGCCGGCATCGCGCCAGATCCCGCACAGAAGGTCGCCGGCCCAGATGTCGCCGGGGTCGCGCACCAGCATCGACTGCAGCAGCCGGATCGCGGCCGCCCGGTTTCCGCCGCGGATCGCGGACCGCGCCTCCTCCAGATCGACCTGGGCCCACAGGGCCGCTTCCACTGAAGCATGCAGGGACGCCTCCCCAACCATGCCGCCCGCAAGGATCCGGCGGGCAAGACGGTCCGACAGCGGCAGCCCGACCTCTGCCGGGTCGCACGCCGCCAGGGGCGCTTCCATGGTGCCGCGCATCGCCCGCAACGCGCCGGCCAGGCGAAGTGCATGCGCCGGGTCGCGGGCCGTCTCGGCCACCAGGCGCAACCGCTCGACCTGCAGCACCAGGATCGCCGGATGCCTGGCGATGGCCATCCCCAGGATCGCCATCGCCGTGGTGCAGAGGCGTTCCGCTACCGGATCCTCGCGAACATTCGGGAGCAGCGCCAGGGGCCGCCATCCCGCCGCTGTCGCGCCGTCCAGGATCGCGGCCAGGGCGGCATCGATGTCCGGCCCCAGCGACAGGGGTGGCGCCCCCCGTCCCCTGTGGAACAGGACCGCCCGCGCCCCGTCCGCCAGGAAGCGCGCCGCATCCAGGCTCGCCAGCGGCGGGCTTTCCGCCCTGCCCGACCGCACCGCCCGCTGCCACATCGGCCCCAGGCCCTGGGCGGGCTGCACCGCCAGCAGGGCGTTGTAGCCGCTGGAGCGGATGCGCGACGGCGGTTCGGGCCGGGCCTGCCGGCGCGCAGGGCGCAGCAGCGGCGCCATCAGCGCCATGTGCAGCAGCTGGTCGGCCGGCGCCATCTCGCTGGGCGGCCGGCCTGTGCCGTCCTGCGGCGTGGCGGGGAACGGCGCCCGGCCTGCCAGCATCTCGACCGCCTCCTCGATGCCGACGAACAGATCGGCATGGTCGGGAAAGGCCCTGGCGAAGAAGCCGGGATCGTCCACAACCGCCAGCCGGCCGGCGTTCAGGCGCTGGAAGAAGCGGGGCGAGGGGATCGCGGCCCCGGCCTCCAGGAGCACCGGCTCCAGCCGGCAGCCGGCCGACAGCCGCTCATACTCGGCCCGCGGCAGGCGGCCGTCGACGAACAGGGTCGTCGCATCGGGGCATGCGCCGACGATCCTGGCGACCAGCGCCTCCCGTCGCGGCGAATAGTCCTTGAGGATGGCGCCGCTGAAATAGAGGTCGACCCCCGGCGGCGCCGGCGGCAGGACCGGGACCGGGGTGAAGTCGGAGAGCGGCAGGAAGATGTCGCTGTCCCGCCCGGTCAGGTCGCGGATCGCCTGGTGGGTCTCGGGATCGCTGCAATAGACATGGTCGAAGGACAGCAAGTCGTCGCGGTTGCGCAGGACCGCATGGTGGAAGTCGACGAAGATCTTCACCGACGGCAGGCGGGACCGGAAGAAGCCGTCGGGCAGCATCTCGTAATGGTCGAACACGACATTGACCGCGTGGCCGCCCGATGCCTTGGCCTCCACCAGCGCCGGAAACGCGCCGCCGTTGAAGTCGATGCACAGGTCCGCCTCCCGGTGGAAGGACACCGTGCGCAGCGCGACATCCAGGCCGTGCGGCCGCCAGTCCCGCCGGGCGCCGTCGATCCGGTCCAGCCAGTGCCGCCACGCGGTGACGAAATTGATCGCCACCCGACCGTCCTGCAGCACCTGCCGCAATGCGGCCGGCGGGCCGTCGGCGGCGGCCGGCACCGCGAGGCGATCCAGCGCAGCGGCGCGCCCCCGCCGAAACAGGGTCGTCAGGGCCAGTGCGAACAGCCCCAGCGGCGTGCGCGGCTCGCCCTCTGCGAATGCCTTCCAGGCACCGTGGTGACAGCCCGCAAGGGACAATGCCGTGGCGATGGTCTCCGCCGAGCCGTCCGCACACGTCACCGCCGCATAATAGTCGCCGACCGCGAGCGCAGCGGCGGCGCTCCGATGGCGGCGGCACAACGCCTGCAGCGCCGCAAGCCTCGATGGCGGCACCGGTCCATCGGCATCACTCATCCGCCTGGTCCCCGTTTCCGCTCACCGGCAGGGCGCCGGTCGTCGAACCGCCGGCAGGCGGCGGAATGCGGACCCCGCGGCGGTGACACCCCCGAAGCCGGGCCTGCCTTGACTGTGGGATATCCGCTCCGCCACCGTGCAGCATCTGAACTGTTCAGAATTCCGGACAAGTTCGTCGTCGCCCAGACAGACGAGACATGATGCGACATGGAAATCTACCTGCATATCGGCCTGGCGAAGACGGGAACGACGTTCATCCAGACAATATGCGAAAAGAATCTCCATAGCCTTCTGTCCCATGGATGCGCCTATCTCCCCCGTTCCCACTACGCCTGCTGGCCCCTGCTGGCGGGCGATCCCGGCCCCGCGCTGGAGCAGCTGGAACGGGCGGCCGCTATCGGCACCAGGGCGGTGTTCCTGTCGTGCGAGGATTATGCGGCCCTGGCATTCCACCCGAGCCTGGCACTGGACTTCATCGACAGGATCAAGGCGCGGCTGACAAAAGATATCACCATTGCCGTCCATATCAGGCGCCAGGACGAATTGTTCTGGAGCCTGTATTCTACCCTGTCGATCAATATGTTCACCGAACCTTTCTACATGTTCCACGAGGCCCTGCGCCAGGGATACTACTGCGTCGTCAACACTCACGACCGAAGCGGACTCGCGCCCTATTATTATTTCTGCTTCGATCACGATCGGCATCTCGGCCATTTCTTCAACATTCTTCGGTCCCACGACCCGGACCTGCGGCTGCGGATCTACGACTATGACGCGGAGGGCCGCTTTCCGGGGCGGCAGCTGTTCCAGGAGATGGGCGCGTTGCCCGCCCTGAAGCAGCTGCCCGCACCGGAAGAGGAAAACCGGCGGCGCAGTGCAGACCAGACGGCGGCCGGCTTCTCGGAGAACTTCGCGAAGCTGGTGCCGGCCGACTTCGCCCAGGAGGCCCGCGCGCTGATCGAGGCGCGGGCGGTTGTCCCCGAAGGGCTGCGGCGGGCCATGTCCCGTGTCCTGATGGACCGCTTCAGCGACGGCAATGACCGTCTTCTCCAGCGGTTCGCGCCGGACAGTCCGGCCCAGGACGGCAGGGACGCACCGTCGGCCGCGCCCGCCGATGCCGATGCCAGAGGGCGCGGATCGGTGTGACACCGGATCACGCGCGGCACCGGCTTCGGCCGGCTGTCGATGCGGCGTTTCGCGCCTACCGGCCGGTCACAGCCTGCTGCAGGTTGATCCCGGGCCGGGGGCGCGGTATCGCACAGGACCGTGTGTTGAGGGAGGCCGTGCATGAACTACCGACAGGTCGACGACGCCGTCGTGCACTATGCCTATGGGCGCCTGATCGACACCTTTTCCGACAAGCGGGTACGCGAGCAGGCCGCCCAGGACCTGGGGCAGCACGTCTCCCGGCTGCTGCCGTCGCTGAGCTTCCGGACCGGCGCCATCGGCGCAGAGGCGGCGGACCGGTTCGCGGCCGACGGCGTGCATTGCTTCGATCCCTTCCTCAGCCGCCAGCAATGCATCGAGGTGCTGCGCCACCTCTCCGCAATCCCGGTGTTCGACAACCAGTCGCACCATGACAGCAGCGGCCGGCCCTACGCCTTCGAGACCGCGTGCAACACCTTCCCGGTCGCGTCCTACCGGGTCGCCGACATCCTGCACACCCCGCATCTGCTGGAGGCGATGCTGTCGCCGCAGATCCTGGAACTGGCGGAACGCTATCTGGGCTGCGTGCCGACGATGTACGGCACCAACCTGTACTGGTCCTTCCCGGGGCACGAACCGGTCCGGGGCGTGCAGCACTACCATCGGGATTTCGACGACCTGAAGTTCGTGACCCTGTTCATCCTGGTGAACGATGTCGACAGCGAAGGCGGCGCGCACGACTTCATTCCCGGCACCCATCTGCGCGACGTGAACCTGCGCTGCTTCCAGGAATGGCAGCATGCCGCGCCGGCCAGCCCGGCGGAAGGCGATCTGCATGCCCGCTTCCGCGATCCGCAGATCCTGTTCGCCATGAATCCCTGGATCGACCCGCTGATCGAGAGCGTCTTCGCGTCCCGCATCCAGCGGCTGGCCGGGCCGGCGGGAACCACTTTCGCCGAGGACAATTTCGGCTACCATCGCGGCGTCCGGCCGACCCGCCCGCGCCTGCTGTTCTGGGCAAGGTACGGCTACGGGCCGAATGCCTATACCGCCAGGGTGAAGTACGACCGGGTCCCCGCCAGCAGCCTGTCCGGCCGCATGGGCGACAGCGCCAGCCTGAGATACCTCACCCGCATGCTGATCGATTGGGACAATTGATGCACCGTCGCCCGCCCGCACTGCCGCCGATCCTGCGGCCGCACGACAATCCGCACGCCCCCGCACGGCCCTGACGCGGATGGAAGACCTGATCCTCTTCGACCTGCCGCCGCAGGTCGATGCCGACACGCTCCGCCGCCTCGTCTCCGGTGTCGTCCAGACCGATCCGCCGCCCGCCGGCACCGGCCTGCTGCTGGTCGGCCGCCAGGCCGACAGCCTGGCCGCCTCCCTGGGCGGACAGTGCCGCGGCATCCCCGCCCTGTGGCGCTTCGAGCAGGACGCAGCGTCGTGGCTGCCGCTGCGCGACGGCAGCTATCGGACGGTGTGCGTTCTTGCGGCCGGCCCGCCGGAGCAGCATCTCGACCCTGTCTGTATCGCAAGCTACCTGCCCGCACAGCGACGCATCCACCACAACGCCGCCAACGGGCAGCAGACCGACCTGGCGGTCCACCGGCCGGCCCTGGTGCCGGACTACCGGCCGGGGCCGATCCTGCGCGGCAAGCGCAGCACGGCGGTGCGCGACTGGTATTTCGGCAACTTCACCAAGGACCTGGTGAAGACCCTGATCGACAGCAATTTCCAGTTCGGACGCGGCCTGTCGGACGGCATGGCGACGGTGCGCAACTACAGCTTCCACCGCTTCGCGCTGGACCTCGGCGAGCGCAGCCTGACCTTCCTGCCGGACGCCGGCGGCCTGTCGAAGGCGCATTATGTCGACCGGGCGCTGGACCTCCACTATTCGCCCGACCAGTATCGCATGGTGGCCAACCTGATCCGCGCCATTGCCGGCATCCGGTCGGTGCTGGAAGTCGGCGCCGGCAGCGGCTTCCTGGAGGGCTATCTGGCGAAGGCCGGCGGCTATGACCGCCTGCTCGGCCTGGACGGCGCGCGCGAGCGGGTCGAGGCCGCCCGGCTGAACGCCCGCCTGAACGGCTTTTCCGCCGAATTCGATACCGGCCTGTTCCAGCAGCTGCCGGTGCCCGACCGGTCGTTCGACCTGACCGCATCCTCCTATGCGCTGGAGCAATGCGGCACGGCGCTGCCGCAGGCGATCGACGAGATGCTGCGGGTGACCCGTCGCTACCTGGTGCTCTACGAGCCTTCGGTCGACCATTTCAACTCGCCGGTCGGCCTGTACAACGTGATGCGCTATGGCTGGAGCCGCGGCTACCAGGAGGAACTGGTGCGGCGCGGCCTGCCCTTCGTCACCCTCCGGCCGCCGCTGCAGTACTACGGCAATCCGGCCACCTTCTTCGTGGTCTCGGTGGAGAAGGACCCGGCCGCCCATGACCGGCTGATGGAGATCGCGCGCGCCACGGCGGACGACTGGCCCGGCGGCATCGCGGAGCACGATTTCGGCATCCGCGACCCCTAGACGGATGGCCTGCCCTTCCGGCCATACCCCGGAAGCCGCAGCCATGTGACGCCTGTCTCTGCGGGCAAAGACTTGCGGGCTGGCGTTGCTGGACGGCTTCCGGTGACGAAGGGAACTTGTGCATGACAGAAGCGGAACGGGTACGCTTCATCATTGGTTCGCAAGGCCGCACGGCAACCCAATGGCTGAGCGCAACGCTGAGCAGCCACAACGAGATCCTATGTTGCCATGGTCCCGACTTCCGCCCACATGACCCGGAAGACGTCACGAATTTCCGTCGCCACCATGAAAACGTCGACAGGTTCAACAGGCTCTCAGTGGCCGAGTATTTCGCCACACTCGAGCGCGACGCCTGCAAGACGATCCTTGGCAATATCCACGGCATCGATCCGGTCATCCTTGTCGATGCCCAGCATCGGCCCCCTTTTCCGATCCAGGCCTGCAGCATAGTCCGCCATCCTGCGGCACAGACCGAATCCCTCAAGAACCGTTTCATAAGAGAGATCGAGGCGGAAGGGTCGGAGAAGACCCGGGAGATGTACCTGGCTCAAGCGAATATCCACGCCAAATATTTTGTTCCTTTCGTTCCAAGAGACAGCGTAAACTGGAATTCGATTCTATTCTGCCTTTCTCTTAAGAATATTTTATACTTTGCAAAAGGCGCTTTTTCGAAATCTTTGCGGATATATCGGCATGAAGACATAGTGAACCCGAATTCCACCGCTCTGCGCGACCTGATCATTCACATCTCGGACGGCCGTGTCGTGCCTTCTCCGGCGTTCCTTCGGCAATGCTTCGCCGCCCTGCCGATCGACAGCTCGACCAACAACCGCAGTGCAAACACAATCATTTCGGAATGGCAGCCCTGGCAGCGGCTTGTATTCTTCGATCTCTTGAAGCGGCTGGATATCATTAATGCCTATCGCAGGCTCGGCTATGACCTTCGGTCATTGAACGATTATTGAGCGCATGGAAACCTGCGATCGATCATCCGGCCGGCATGCCACCGCGAAGTCGCCCGACATGACCGGGACCAGCCGGGTCGATCGACTGGCCGCGATCATCGGCGGATACCGCTCAGCGGAAGCGGCATTGCGGGCCGGCAACGGCCATGCGGCCTGTCGGCACCCGGGCGCCACGCCATCAGCCATCGCGGCAGGCCTCTGCTTGACCGGCTTTCATGGTGCGGCGGAGGAGCGCTTCCGAGGCGCGCCCCCGCAGGAGACAATAGAGGTATTTGCCTCGGCCCTGGCCCTGCTCTTCACCGCTGGTCGTTCGACGGCCATCGACCGCCTCCGGGCCGCGCGCCGAACCGATCCCGCCTGCCAGGCGCTTGCGACGACCCTGGACAGCGGTCGCATCAGGCTCAACTTCTGCCATTCCGCGCCCCATGCCATCGATCGGCTTCACCGGCACCGTGCGATACCCTGGACCGCGGATCTCGATGTGGACCTCGTTACCTGTTCGCCGCACGGCCAGTCCGACGTCACGTTCGACGTTCGGGACAGGGCGTTCCTGCGGAACCTGGAACGGCAGTCGGCCGGCATTCCGACCTTTCATATGTTCAAGGGCGACACCAGCCTGTTTCCCTGGCGCAGCGACGGCCTGGCGGGAAAGACGGTGCGGTTTCACGTGGACTCGCACCACAATATCGCCAGGCAGGCGGAAGACCTGCGCAGCTACGACACTGTCGTCTGCCTGGGGCCAGAGGCGCATGATCGACTGCGGACGATGTTGGCTCTTGAGGCGATCTGCGTACACCGGATCTCGGATTTCTCCTCGATCACCACGGTGCCACCGGCCCCCGAACGGCATGCCGTGTTCTTCAGTGGCAATCTTTTCATGGCCCTTTCCCCCCGTCGGGAGGCGGTCGTCGTCGCCCTGTCGCGGCTGAGCCAGTCGCTCTCGGTTCGCCTGTGCGACGGCAGATTGCCGGCCGAGGACTACTTCACCGAGACCGGCGGCGCGGCAATAGTGCCGGCGATACTGGAGGATGCCGCCGCAATCCCGGGCCCCCGTTTCCATGAGGTCTTGGCATCAGGTGGTTGTGTTGCAGTCGACGATCCCGACTTCTTTGCCGCTGCCCTGCCGGAGAACGCACATCAGTTCGTATCGATCGAGGAACTGCTTGAAGCTCCGGAGCGCGCGGTGGCCAAGGCGCGCAAAGCACGTGCATTGGCACGGCCGCTCTCCCAGTCCGAGATGCATCCGGTCGATCAGCTCGTGCACGCCGCCTTGGCCGGACTGCTCTCTTCCAGGGCCGATGACGGAAAAACGACGCCGACCACATTGCCGCGTCATATCTGTACCCCGGTGGACCTGTCGGGCGAAGGGTTCGCACCGAATGCAGGACCCTGGATGTCCCGCACCGTGCAGACCGCGACCGAGGCAGACGGCGCATTGGCCTGTTCCGATGCTGTCCAGCAACTGCGCATGGCGATGGAGGCTGCCATACTCCAGCGCCTCCGAGGTGGCGGCTTTGCGTTCGATCCGGCGATGACGGCGGAGTTGCGTTCGCTTGCGGCAAGCCATCCGCGATCGGGCGTCTCGGGCGCAGAAGACGTTTCCCTGAACGGGGCGGCAGCGCAGCTGCCTGCAGAGCTGCTCCTGAGAGAGGCCGCCCTTGCAAGCGCCGAAAAGGCAGTGGAGCGCCATCCGACGAATCTGTCGCTCGCCTATCACCGCCTCGACCTGATCGTGCATCATGCACCCTGTCACCACGATCTGATGACAGAAGTCGCGTCCTTCCGAAGGCGCGCAGCCGGTCTTCTCTACCAGCCCTGGGCGTCCGATCCGGGCAGCCCGGCCCATCAGGCGCTCTCGATGCGGCTCGCACGACGGATCGGTGGCGGGCAGATCACTTCACTGCCTCAACTGGCAAGGGCCGCTCATGCCGCCATCATGGCACTGGCCGACCAGCTGGAGGCCTGGCTGCTCGAGGAGGCCGGCGAGACCGGCCGCGCAGCGCAGGTCCTGCTGACACGCCTGGCCTGCGACCCGGATCAGCACGAACTCTGCGGGCATCTCGCCCGGCTGTGGCGGGTGTCGCGTACCGCGGTTTGTGACGGGTTGAATGCCGAGGCCTTCCGGCTGCACCTGACCCGGGCGATAGAAGTATCCGGGGCGGAGATCCGGGAACTCGGTCCGCCTCTGGCCCTCGAGGCAATGCTCGCCGGTGACACGGCCCAAGGACTTGCCGTGGCCGGGTGCTACAGAAGCCTGATGCAGCGGGTCGAGCGCATGGCGCCTGCCACGCCCCAGTCGCGGCAGGACCAGGTTGCCATGGAGGCGCTATTGGGCGGCCAGGAGGCTGATACGCTCCGGCTTCCGGCACTGAACCCGCCGACGTTCAGCCCGCCCTACTGGCACGCCGCCCACAGGCGGCTGGAGGACGGTTCAACGCCCTGAATGCATCTGCCGGCGAAGAGACGCATGACTGGATGCGCCGGGCCGCACGATCCAGTAATGTCGGCCATCGGACACCAGATACGGATGTTGGCGAGCCATGGCTGCCGAGTCCCTTCCCACCCTCTACAACACCGATTCCTCCTACTACTCGATGATCGCCCGGCTGGCCCTGGCGGAGGCCGGGATGGCCTATACCTCGCGCCCGGTCGACATCCACCGGGGGCGGGAGAACCAGCAGCCCTGGTTCGTGCGGCTGAACCCCGAGATGACCGTGCCGGTCCTCGTCGACGGCGACCGGGTGCTGCCGGACAGCCACCTGATCCTGGATGCGGCCCTGCCGCGGCCGGCGGCCGGCGCGCAGGCCGAGCTGCTGTCCCGGCTCTACCGCTTCCCCGTCGACCAGTTCACCTTCGCCTGGCTGATGCGCTGGAACCCGGTCGTGCGCTTCCTGTTCCCGCGCAAGCTGGCGGAGATCCGCGGCGACATGCTGCAGCTGGCGGCGCAGAATCCGGATCTTGCCGACGCCTATCGGAAGCGGGCCGCGGTGTTCGACCAGCGGGTGGCGGCCTTCTCGCAGCCGCCCGGCCCGCGCTGGACCGCCCTCGCGGCGGAGGCCGACGCCTTGCTGGCGGAGATGGAGGCGCAGCTGGGCGCCGCCGGCCCGCTGTTCGGCGGCGCGGCGGTCAACGCGACGGATGTGCTGGCGACCGTCTTCCTGGCCCGGCTGCGCTTCTGCCGGCAGGGGCGGCGCATCGGTGCGCGGCCGGCCGTGGCCGCCTACTGGGACCGGGTGCATGGCCGGCCGAGTTTCCGCCAGGCCGATGTCTGGGACCGCCTGCGCCCCAGCCTTGTCCTGCGCCTGATCGGTTAGCGGCCGCGCAGCCACCCCCTGACGCCCCCGACCGGCGCGCGCTATAGTGCGGCCGCCGGCGCGGCCAGCGGGCCGGACAGGCGCCATGGCGCATCGACACCATCTTGCAGGATCCGGAGTTCCATGACCGCCGACCTTCGCGGCCGCGTGCAGCGGCTGACCGAGAGCCGCGCCTTCAACCTGTTCGTGACCGTCGTGATCGTGGTCAACGCCATCACCCTGGGGCTGGAAACCTCGGGCGCGGCGATGGCGGCCGCCGGGCCGCTTCTGACCGTGCTGGACGTGGCGGCGCTGGCGGTCTTCGTGGTCGAGCTGCTGCTGAAGATCTACGCACAACGCCTGCAGTTCTTCCGCCAGGGCTGGAACCTGTTCGACTTCATCGTCGTCGGCATCGCGCTGCTGCCGGCGGCGGGCGAATTCTCCGTCCTGCGCGCGCTGCGGGTGCTGCGGGTGCTGCGGCTGATCTCCGTGGTGCCGCAGATGCGGGCGGTGGTCGGCGCCCTGCTGTCGGCCCTGCCCGGCATGGGATCGGTGATCGCGGTGCTGGCGATCGCCTACTACGTGGCGGCGGTGATCGCGACCAAACTGTACGGCGCCAGCTTCCCGGACTGGTTCGGCTCGATCGGCAGCTCGATGTACTCGCTGTTCCAGATCATGACCCTGGAAAGCTGGTCGATGGGCATCGTGCGGCCGGTGATGGAGGTGCATCCGCTCGCCTGGCTGTTCTTCGTGCCGTTCATCGTGATCACCAGCTTCGCGGTGCTGAACCTGTTCATCGCCCTGATCGTCAACGCGATGCAGTCCGCCCATGACGAGGAAACGCAGGCCGCCCGGGCCGAGATCGAGGCGAAGGCCCATACCGAACGGGCGGAGCTGCTGTCCGAACTGCGGGCGCTGCGGGAGGAGGTCTCCGACCTGCGCGGCACCCTGCAGCAGACCCAGGTCGCGGTGGAGCGGGCCGACGGCATCCCGACTTCGGGGGATCAGGGCGCCCGATAGTCAGGGGAGCCGATGGTCAGGGCGCGCGATGGTCAGGGCGCGAGGTAGCGCAGCAGCCGCGGGTCGTCGCGGATCTGGTCGGCCGGGCCTTCCAGCGCGATCTCGCCGCGGTCCATGACATAGGCATAGTCGGCGATCTTCAGCGCCAGCTCGACATGCTGCTCGACGATGATGATGCCGATCTCGCTGCGCAGCTTGCCCAGCCGGTCGGCGATCTCCTCGATCACGCCGACCCAGACGCCTTCCGTCGGCTCGTCCAGCATCAGCAGGGTCGGCTTGCCCAGCAGGGCGCGGCTGATCGCCAGCATCTTGCGCTCGCCGCCGGACAGGGTGCCGGCCTGCTGGCCCAGCCGCTCGCCCAGCTTGGGGAAGAAGTCCAGGACGGTGTCGATGGCGCCCTCGTTGCGCTTCGACAGGGCGCCGATGCGCAGATTTTCCCGCACCGTCAGCTTGCCGAACACGGCATGCTCCTGCGGCACATAGCCGATGCCGCGGCGCATCCGCGATTCGGTGGCCTCGTTGGTGGCGTCGCGGCCATCGAAGGTGATGGTCCCGCCCATCGGCTTCAGCTCGCCGGCCAGGGTCTTCAGGAGGGTGGTCTTGCCGGCACCGTTGCGGCCCAGCACCGCCACCCCGCCCGAGCGGCCCGCCTTCAGCGACACGTCGAACAGCACCCGGCTGCGGCCATAGCCGGAGGAGAGCTGCTGCACGTCCAGGATGGGGCTTGCCTCAGACACGGGTGGTATAGACCTCCTGCACCTTGTCGGACCGCTCGATCTCCGCGACGGTGCCGCTCTGCAGCACCTGGCCCTGCTGCAGGACGGTCAGGTGGTCGCAGATATCCTTGATGAAATCGAGGTCGTGCTCGACGATCACCAGCGCGCACCATTGCCGGATCGGCTCCAGCAGTTCGCCGGTCACCCGCCGCTCCTCCGGGCTCATGCCGCCGGTCGGCTCGTCCAGCAGCAGGAGCTTCGGCCGCGGCGCCAGCGCCATCGCGATCTCCAGCCATTGCTGCTGGCCGTGGGAGAGTTCCCCCGCCAGGGTGTCGGCATGGCCGGCCAGGCGGAACCGCTCCAGCGCCTCCATCACCTGGTCGTGCAGGGCGCCGCGGGTGCGCGAGCGGATCAGGCTCCACACCGTCTCCCGCGTCTGCAGCACGATCAGGACATTGTCGTAGACCGACAGCGACGGCAGCACCGCGGTAATCTGGAACTTCAGGGACAAGCCGGCGCGGGCGCGCTCGTAGGGTGTCGCGCGGGTGATGTCGTCCCCGTCGAAGGTGATCGTGCCGCTGGAGGCGAAATGCGCGCCTGCGATCGCCTTCAGCAGGGTGCTCTTGCCCGACCCGTTCGGCCCGATCAGGCCGTGGAAGGTGTTGGCCTGGACATCGACATCCACGCCTTCCAGCGCCTTCAGGCCGGCGAAGGTCTTGCCGACACCGCGGACTTCCAGCAGCGCCATCTCAGCGCTTCCTGCCACTTGCGCCGCCATCCCTGGGCGGACGGCCATAGGAGCCCACCCGCTCGCGATGGCTGACGATGAAGCCCAGCAGGCCGGTCGGCCGGTAGGCGATCACGATCAGCAGCAGCAGGCCCAGGATCGACTGCCAGTAGTTGCGGATGCCCTCCAGGTCGGCGAGCCAGTTGGTCGCCACCTCCACCCCCACCACGCCGATCACCGGGCCGATCAGGGTGCCGGTGCCGCCGACGAAGGCATAGAGGACGGCCATGGTGGAGGTCTGGATGCCCAGCATGTCGATGCCGGCATAGCCCTCGTGATAGCTGTACAGCGCGCCGGACAGGCCGGCGACCGCGCCGGCGAAGGTGAAGATCACCGCCTTGAAGACCTGCACCCGGTAGCCGAAGAAGGCCAGCCGCTCCTCGTTCTCGCGGATGCCGGCCAGGACCAGGCCGAACTGCGACTTCACGATCATCCGGCACAGGGCGTAGACCGCCACCAGGAAGGCCAGGGCGAGGTAGTAGAACTGGTACTCGCCGTCGAAGAACTCCAGGCTGCCCAGCATCATGATCTCGATGGAGGAGAGGCCGTTGGCGGCACCGATATAGTTCCAGCCGCCGGCCAGCCGCTCCGCCGCATAGGACGCGGTCAGGGTGCCCATGGCGACGAAGATGATGGTCGGCGTGCGCCGCCCCAGCAGCAGGAACCAGGCGATCAGCCCGGCGAAGACCAGGGAGACCAGGATCGCGATCGGCACCGTGACGACGAGCTGCGCCAGCTCCGCATCGCGGCCCAGCAGGCCGACGACATAGCCGGCGGCGCCGAAGAACAGGCCCTGGCCGAACGCCATGATGCCGGAATAGCCCCAGCACAGGTCGAAGCTGATGGCGAAGATCGCCAGCAGCACCATGCGGGTCGCCAAGCCGGTCAGGTAATAGGTGTTGTCGAGTGTCAGCTCCAGCACCGCCGGAAGCAGCAGGAAGGCCACCAGCACGACGACCTCGATCACCGGCAGCCGTCGCGCCATGGGCGCGGTCGCTCGCACGGGATCCGGCGCCCGGTCTGTCGCTGCAGGTTCTGCCTGTTCGGCCATGTCGTCGGCGCCTCGGGGCTGGAACGCTTGAAGGTGGGGACCGCCCGGCCCCGCAGGTATTGCGGGGCCGGGGGGCCTGTCGGATGCCGGTCAGGCCGGCAGGTCGGACCGATGGGGAATGATGCGGATCAGCATTCCTTCGGGTCGACCATGTCGTACTTCTCGACGACGTCGTACTGCCCGTTATGGGCGACGGCGATGTACATGTTCATCTTGCAGTGCCACTTGCCCGGCACCATTTCGGCGCCGCCGCCGGGACCCTGCGCGATCTTCGCCGTCTGCATCGCCTCGTTCACCGCATCGCGGGAAACGTCGCCATTGGTGGCGATCACCGCCTGTTCGTACAGCTTCAGCCCGCGCCAGGTGCCGGTCGCGGCGCTGCCCGCGGTGAACTGGTACGAGGTGTCCGGGAACATCGCCTTGTAGTCGGCCAGGATCTGCTGGCTGAACGGATCCTCGATGTCCTGGAAGAAGTCGAGGCAGGACGCCAGCCCCTCCATCTCCTCCGCCTTGTTCACGTTCAGCAGGTTCTCGTCATAGTAGACGCAGCACAGGCGGCCGCCGTTCTTCTGGAAGCCGGCCTCGTAGAGCTGCTTGAAGAACGGGCCGACCCCGGGCGGGATGACGGTGTTGAAGACGCAGTCGACCTTCTCGTTGATGATCTTGGAGACGGTCGCCGAATACTCGATCTGGTCCAGCGGATAGTATTCCTCGAACACCACCTCGCCGCCATTGGCCTCGATCACCTTGCGGGCATACTTGTTCAAGAGGTTCGGCCAGACATAGTTGGCCGAGGGCATGGCGAAGCGCTTGTTGCCCTTCTCGATCAGCCAGGGGATCAGCCGGTCGCACTGCTGCGCCGGGGTCGGCCCGGTGTTGAACAGGTACTGGGTGCATTCCTGCCCCTCGTACAGCTGCGGATAGATGTACAGGGTGCGGCCGCGGCGCACGATCGGGTCCTTGATCGCCTGCCGCATCGAGGAGGTGATGCCGCCGAGGACGACATCGACCTGGTTCTGCTGGATCAGCTTGCGGACATTGCCGACGGCGACCGTCTCGTTGGAGGCGGTGTCCTCCAGGTACAGCTCGACCGGGCGGCCGGCGATGCCGCCGGCATCGTTGATCTGCTTCACGACCAGCTGGGCGGTGTTCCAGTCGGCATTGCCGGCATAGCCGATCGGTCCGGTGATGTCGGTGGCGATGCCGATCTTGATCGGCCCCTGGGCATGCGCCCACTTGGCCGGCAGCACCCAGTTGCCGGCGCCGATGGCGATGGCGCCGGCGGCGGTCGCGCTGCCCTGCAGGAAGCGCCGCCGGGACGGACCGCTGCGGCGGTCCCGGTCGAATGTATCGTCTGACATGTCAGATCCTCCCCTGTTTCACGAAGCCTTGCGGCCGGAGCTTGACGATCACGATCGCCACGACGAAGACGAGCACCTCGGCGAACACCGGATTGACCAGGTCGCTGACGCCCGGAATCTCCCGCAGCCACTGGAAGCCGGGGACCATGGCGCCGATCAGCGCGCCGCCCAGCACCGGCCCCTCGAAGGTGCCGATGCCGCCCAGCATCACCGACAGGAAGCCCTGCACCAGGAAGCGCACGCCCAGATCGGCGAAGATCTGGAACAGCGGCACCATCAGCGCGCCGGCCAGGCCCGCCAGCGCCGCGCCGAAGGCGAAGGTGAAGGCATAGAGCTGTGTCGTGGAAATCCCGCAGGAGCGCGCCAGGGACGGATTCTCCAGCGCCGCGCGGATCCGCAGGCCATAGCTGGTGCGGGTCATGAAGGCATAGCAGGCCAGCACGATCAGCACCGTCACGACGATGACGATCGCGCGCCAGGCCGAGACCTCGACCCCGAACAGGGAGAAGGAGCCGGGCACAGGCTCCGGCACGTTGTAGTAGAGCCCGCCCAGCAGGCCGCGCACGATCTCGCGGATGATCAGGCCCAGCGCCCAGGTGCCCAGCATCGCCGCCACCGGCAGGGCGTAGAAGCGGTGGACGATGCCGCGCTCCAGCGCCAGGCCGATCGCGCCGACCACGACGGGCGCCACCAGCATGCCGAGCCAGACCGGCAGGCCGGCGGTGGAGAACAGGTAGACGGTATAGGCGCCCAGCAGCACGAACTCGCCATGCGCGAAGTTGAAGATCCCCATCATGCTGGCAATGACGCCAAGCCCGAGGACCACCAGCACCATGATGGAGGTGAACGCCAGGATGTCGAAAACGAGCTTCACGACCTCCATCAGGTCGCACCCCCCATCAATACGCCACTACCGATACGCCACGGGACTGCCGCAACGCCCCGACGCCGACCGCCCGTCATGCCGCCAGCCATAGTATCGCCCGGGACCATCGATTTTCCCCCCAGGAAAATCACGGCCGGCCCTTCGATGCCCGGGCCGGACGGCCCCGGACGACCGCCCTGCGGGCGCATCGTCCTGCTGTCATGGTGCAGTGCGGTGTAGGCGCATTACGACCGAAATCGGCCCGGGACGCAATACAGGTGAAAATATTTTCCTCCCGCGATCCGGTGCCCGCCCGGCGTCGGTCGGGCGACGGTCGTCATCCTACTCCCGGAAACCGGCTTCGGCGATCGAGCCCGACAAACCGGCACAGCGATAGCACCAGGCCAGGGCCAACCGCTCGCCTCTGCGGGACACCGATTGGCCGCTGCGTGACAGGGCGGCCCGGCCGGCCGGCCCCGACCGCCCGGCGGCAATGGCCGGCGCACTGGCATCCGCCGGCGGAATCGCCAAGACTGTCGCAAAAAGACGAAGGCGCAGGCTGGCGCACCGACGGAGGCACGGAAGACGCAAATTGGACGCGCATGCGGACAGCGGGATCCAGGCAGACAGGGCGATCACGGTGCGGGACACCGATCGCTTCGACTACTGGCATGACTGGATCTGCCGCCATTATTCGGTGACCGACTGCCGGCGGCTGAGCGACGAGAGCTTCGAATCCTGCGCCTCGAACTGGCGCTGCGGTCCGCTGGAACTCGGCGAGGTCGAGCTTGCCGGCCATGGGGCGATCCGGTGGACCCGCCGGCCCGACGAGATCCGCTCCGACCCGCGCGACCACTACCAGTTCCTGCTGGTGCAGCACGGCCGGGTCACGGTCGCGCAGGACGACCGCGCCGCCGCGCTGCAGCCGGGCGACCTGATGTACTACCACCAGGGCCGCCCCTTCGAGCTGGCCGCCCATGGCGATACCCGCTCCCTGCTGGTCAGCGTGCCCTGGCCGGCCGTGAACGAACGCCTGCCCGGCGCGGACGCGCTGACCGCCTGCCGGCTTGCCGCCGGCACGCCCTATGCCCGCCTGGCATCCGCCGTCCTGCGCGAACTCCTGGCGGCGGCGCCGACCGGCGGCTCCGCCGCGCTGGACCGGATCGGGGCCTCCGCCATCGACATCCTGGTGGCGGCCGTCGAGGGCAACCTGCAGAATGTGCCGGAGCGCGACCGCGACGACGGCCTGCTGGCCCGGGCCAAGCGTCACATGCGCGCGAACCTGCACGACCCAGACCTGCATGCCGAGGCAGTGGCAGCCGCCCTGTGCATCTCGCGGCGGACCCTGAACAGGCTGTTCGTGGCCGAAGGGACGACGCCGATGCGCTGGCTGTGGCAGCAGCGGCTGTCGGCCAGCTACCACGCTCTGTCCGAAGGGCGGGCCCGGCAGGTCACCGACGCGGCCTTCGCGGCCGGCTTCAGCGACCTGTCGCATTTCAGCCGCGCCTTCCGGCGCACCTTCGGCTGCGCGCCGAGCGCCCTCAAGCGCCGCTGAGCGGCGGCGCGATCAGAGCCGGGCATGGCCGCCGCCCAATGCACCAGGTCGCCCGCGAAGCCAGCATCTGGCAGGCCGGGATCAGCGGTGCGAAGACCGCCAGCTTCACCGCAGCGTTCGCGGCCGCGCGCTCAGCCCTGCCAGACCTGGCGGCCGTTCATCCAGGTCTCCGACACCCGGATATCCTTGATGCGCACCGGGTCCACCTTGCGCGGATCCTCTTCCAGGATCGCCAGGTCGGCGAACTTGCCGGGCTCCAGGCTGCCGATCTCATGCTCGGAATGGCATTGCCAGGCGGCGTCCCGGGTCACGGCACGGATCGCGCGCTCCACGCTGACGCATTCCTCCGGCGCCAGCACGCTCTCCGGCTCCCGCCACATCTGCCGGGTCACCGTGTTGTGGATGCAGCGCAGCGGGTTCAGCTCCGTGACGGTCGCGTCGGAATGCACCGTCCAGGTGATGCCGGCCTCGGAACAGGCGCCGGTGCGGTCCAGCAGCCGCGCCTTCTCGGGCCCGAAGATGTCGTCGCGGAACGCCTGGCCCCAATAGTAGACATGGCCGATCAGGAAGCTGGGGGAGATGCCGTGGCGGCGGATCCGCGCGATCTGGTCGTCGTGCAGGATCGAGCAATGCTCGATCCGGATCCGCCGCGCCGGCACGTCGACACCGGCCGCCGCCGCGGCATCGACCGCGTCCAGGATATTGTCGATCGCGCGGTCGCCATTGCCGTGGATCACCACCTGCCAGCCCTGCGCGGCACGCTGCGACACCGCCTGCACCAGCCGGTCCTGCGGGATATAGGCCATGCCGTTCCGCCCGGTGCGGAAATAGGGCTCCCGCTGCAGGCCGGTATAGCCCTGGTTGGAGCCGTCGGCGACGATCTTCCAGCCGGTCAGCCGGACCAGGGAATCGCCGTCGCCGCAGGCCACGCCGAGCTCGTCCCAGGCCGGCCCGGCATCGTTGAACAGGGACGGCCGCATGCGGGCGGTCAGCCGGCCGCTTTCCGCCATCCGCCGGTACAGCGCCAGTTCGTCGCGGGCGCCGAGCCCGCCGGTCGCCTGGTCGCAGAAGGTGGTGACGCCGACGGCATTGGCATCGCCGCAGACCCGCAGCCCGACCTCCATCAGGTCGCGGTCCTTCAGCGCCGGGTTGCAGGCCAGGACCGGCAGATGCGCCGCGCCGCCCTTGATGGTGCCGTTCGGCCGCCCGTCCGGCCCGCGCACATATTCCCCGCCCACCGGGTCGGGGGTCTCCGCATTGATCCCGGCCGCTTCCAGCGCGCGGGAATTGACATAGGCCAGGTGGACCGAGGCGTTCAGGACGAAGACCGGGTTGCTGTCGGAGATCCGGTCCAGCTCCGCCACGGTCAGCGCGTCGGGCCCGGCCTGCAGGGAAGGATCGAACTGCCGCGCCATGATCCATTCGCCGGGCCGCGCCCGGTCCGCATGGGTCTTCAGCGCCGCCAGGGCGCCGTCGACGGTGGCATGGTTGCGCGCGCCGATGTCCGGCCAATGGCCGAAGCCTGCGAGCAGCGCGAAATGCATGTGCGGCTCGATGAAGCCCGGCAGCAGGGTGCGCCCGTCCAGGTCGACCTCCTGCGCGCCCGGCCCGGCGAGCCGCCGGATGTCGGCCAGGCGGCCGGCACCCAGGATGCGGTCGCCGCGGATCGCCAGGGCCTCCGCCTCCGAGAAGGCGTCGTCCACCGGCAGCACGGTGCCGCCGCTGAAGATGATCGTCTCCGGCCCGGCATGCGCCGCGGCGGCACCCGCCGCGGCCGCGGCCAGTGCCAACCCGCCGTCGCCGGCGGGGAAGGCGTCGCCGGCCAGCACCGCGCTGGCGGCACCGCCGCCAAGCAGCGCGGCCGCCTGCAGGAAGCGGCGACGGGCCTGCATGCTGCGCCACCGGCCGGCGGCCGGCCGCGGTGCCGGCACCGGCCCATGGTCATGGAGTCCGGCGGGCATGCGGCCCAGCAGGCCGAGCCGGCCCAGCTCCGCGACCAGCGGGCCGCAGCAGAAGCAGTCATAGGGTTCGTTGCCGGCCTGGCGCATGGCATCCTCCGCGATGGCGCCCCCGGGCCGCCGCATCCGCGACCGCGCATAGAGGGACATGGACGGCAGCATGGCACAGATCGGACAGAGGACGCATGAAGGTCCGGCCACGACCCTGCGGCGCACCGCGCCATCGGCCGCGCCGCTGCCGCTGACGGTGCTGACCGGCTTCCTGGGGGCCGGCAAGACCACATTGCTCGGCCGCCTGCTGCACAGCCGCGAATTCGCCGACACGGCGGTTATCGTCAACGAGTTCGGCGAGATCAGCCTGGACCATGACCTGGTGGAGGCGGCCGACGAGACCGTCATCGAGCTGAAGGGCGGCTGCCTGTGCTGTGCGGTGCGCGGCGACCTGGCGGACGCGGTCGGCGCGCTGTTCGCTCGGCGCCAATCAGGCACCGTCCCGCCTTTCCGCCGGGTGGTACTGGAAACGACGGGACTGGCCGACCCGGTGCCGATCCTGCAGACCCTGCTGGCGGAGGAGCCGCTGACCCGGCATGTCCGGCTGGACCTGGTCGCCACCCTGTTCGATGCGGTGAACGGCCCCGATACGCTGGGCCGTCACCCGGAGGCGGTGAAGCAGGTGGCGGTGGCGGACCGGCTGGTGCTGACCAAGGCCGACCTGGCCGCGGCCCCGGAGGACGCGGTGCAGGCGCTGCGCCGGATCAATCCGGCCGCACCGCTGCGGCGGGCCGATGCGGGCCGGCTGGACCCCGCATTCCTGCTGCCGGGTGCCGATCCCGCCGCCGCGCCCGCGGAGCTGGCGCCCTGGCTGGCCCGTGCCGATGCCGGGCAGGAGAGCCGCGGCCTGGACGCCCATGGCAGCCACCATCATCACCACGATCCGAACCGGCACGACGCGCGGGTCCGGGCATGGTGCCTGACGACGGAACGGCCCGTCCCGGCGGAGGCCCTGGCCCTGTTCCTGGAGACCCTGACCGCCTTCCGCGGTCCCGACCTGCTGCGGGTGAAGGGGCTTGTGGACCTGGCGGAGACACCGGGGCGGCCGGTCGTCGTACAGGGGGCGCAGCATGTCTTCCATCCGCTGGCCCATCTCGACGCCTGGCCCGGCGGCGACCGGCGCACCCGGCTGGTGATGATCGCCCGCGACATGGAGGAGGCCCAGGTCGCGGAACTCTTCGCCTCGATCCTGGACGGCTTCGCCTGACGCCGCTGCCGCCGGCGCCCGCTCAGCGGCCGTCCAGCGGCAGGGTGACGGTCACGGTCGTGCCCACGCCGTCGCGGCTGGACACCGCGATCGTGCCGCCATGCCCCTCCTCGACGATGCGGCGGCAGATGCTGAGCCCCAGCCCCGTGCCGCGGCCCTGCCGCTTCGACGTGTAGTGCGGATCGAAGACATGGGCGAGCCGCGCGGCGGGAATGCCGCTGCCATTGTCGGCAACCGAGATCGCCACATTGTCCGCCTGCTGGCGGATCGCGATCTCGATGCGGCCTTCGGCGTTCCGTCCGGCATCCTCGATCGCGTGGGCAGCATTGATGATCAGGTTCACCACCACTTGCAGGATCTCCGAGGCGGCGCATTCCGCGACGGCGGCATCGCTGTCCGGCGTGACCGTGGCGCGGGCCAGATATTTCCACTGCCCGCGCGTCATGGTCAGCGCCTGCGCCACCAGGTCGCCGATATCGGCCGCCTGCTTGGCACCCTCGCCGCGATAGGCGAAGGCGCGGACGGCGGCGACGATCTTGCCGATCTGGACCACCCCCTGCTGGCACTGGGCGATCGCCTGGGGCAGTTCCGCGCGCAGGAACGCCAGGTCGGCATCGCCGGCGCCATGCGCGGCACCGCCGACCGACGCCAGCAGTTCCGTGACGGATTCCTGGATGAAGTAGAGATTGTCGGAGATGTACTGCGACGGGGTGTTGATCTCATGCGCCATGCCCGCCGCCAGCATGCCCAGACGCTCGAACTTCTCGTGGCTCTCCTGCTCCAGCAGGTCCTGGCTGATATCGGTCTGGGTCCCGACCAGGTAGTCGGGCCTGCCGGCGCCGCCCGGCACCCTGACCAGGCGCAGTTCGTTCCAGAAGCTCTCGCCCGACCGGCGGTAGTTCAGCAGCCGGTAGGTCCCGTCCCGCCGCGCGGCGATATCGTCCCGGATCCGCTGCACCACCTCCGGGTCGGTGCCCGCTCCCTGCAGGAAGCGGCAGCTGCGGCCGATCACTTCCTGCCGCGGATAGCCGGTCAGGGACAGGAAGGCGTCGTTGGCATAGATCAGCGGCAGGCCCGGCTGGCTGGCATCGGAAACGGTGACACCGCAGGTCACCGCCCCCATGGCGGCGGCCAGCAGGCTCGGGTCGAGCGGCGCACCGCCCTCCTCACCCGCACCGGGCGCCGCCCGGGTGCCGGACCTCGCATCCTCGCCATGGGTCTTTGCCATCATGCCGGTCGATCCCTGTCCCTTGCCCTGTCTGCCTGCCCGCCGATCGTCCAGCCGTCAGGCATCGCCCGGGCCGCCCAGCGCGGCCGCCACCCGGCGCGCGGGAACCGCCCGCTGATCCGCCACCGTCCGGTCCCCGGGACCGGCCGCCGGAGCGGCATCGGCGGCACGCCCTGCGCGCCGCGCCGCCGGCAGGGTTATCGTGACGCATGTGCCCTCGCCAGGCACGGAGTCCACCGCGATGCGGCCGCCGAAGCGGCTCTCGATCGAGGTCTTGCACACCGCCAGGCCCTGGCCGTAGACGCCGAAACCGGCCCGGGTGCTGAAGAACGGATCGAAGACCTGCGCCAGGTCTTCCGCGCCGATGCCGATCCCGTCATCGGAAATCCGGATCACGGCGCCGGTCGCACCGCCCGCGAGCTCGATGCGGATCGCGCCCATGCCGTCCTTCCGGCACTGGCGGATCGCCTCGGCGGCATTGCCGACAATCTCGGCGATCACGTAGATGAAGGACTGCCGGGGACCGCAGAGTTCCATATCGGGGTCGGTTGCGACCAGCTCCACCACGGCGATATCCCGGTAGGTACTGCGACACAGCAGGATCGCGTCGCGCAGGCCGGCGGCCAGCCGGAAGGTTTCCGGCGCCTCCTCCGCCTCCGTCGCGAAGGGCCGCACCGCGCGCACGATCCTGGAGATCCGCTCCACCCCGCTGACCGCATCGGCGCCGGCGGCATCGAGTTCGGCCAGCAGCGCCTCCGCCTCCTGCCGGCGGGCGGGGTCCGCCTGCGGCGGCGCCTGCAGCCAGCCGCCGATCTCCCCGAGGCCGTGCCGCAGGAAGCTCAGATTGTCGAGGATCCATTGCGCCGGCGTGTTGATCTCGTGCGCGATGCCGCCGGCGAGCGCACCGAGGGCGCGCAGCTTGCGCTGTTCGACGCTGTCTTCCAGCAGGGCGCGGATCTTCTGTTCCGCATCCAGGGCGCGCCGCCGCGCCTCGGCCCGCATCAGGGCAAGGAAGGCAAAGCCGCCGAGCACGACGATCACCAGCACCGCCCCGATGAAGGCATATTCGAGCATCGCCACGAAGCCGCGCAGCTTCTCCTCCTGGCGGACCTTGGCATCGACGGTTGCCGCCAGATGCGCCATCACCAGGCCCTGCAACGGGGCCTCCAGCGGCGCCATCGCGTCATGGATCGCCGCCGCCAGCCGGGCGCCCGCCGCCCCTTCCGCGACCTGCCTGTCGACCGTGTCGACCGCGGCCTGAAGCTGGTCGGCCACGCCGCTGCCCTGCCGGTCGGCCAGGACTTCGTTGGCGAAGATTCCTTCCCGCAGCACCATCAGGCGCGAGGCCAGGATGTCGAACTGCGTCTGCAGCCCGTCAAGGGCCTCGGCGTCGCCCGCCAGGGCGCGCCGCGCGGCGAGCAGGGTCCGCAGATGCTCCTTCTGCAGCTGGTACACCGCCCACTGGTCGTTCTCCTGGAACTGCCGCGCCTGCTCCGCCAGCTCGTTATGGACCCGCCCGGCGAGGACGCTGACCACGGCGATGCTGAGGGCGACGACCAGCGCCGCGCCCACAAGCAGGCATCGCGGCGCGGTCGGATGAGCGCGGCAGCGGCGGATCCAGGACATCGTTCCGCGACGCTCTAGTCCTGCAGCCGAAGCGACTTCAGCTGCCAGATCGACCGCGACAGGAAGACCTCGTTCTGGGTCTCCGGGAAGCGGTCGAAGTCGAACACCAGCCAGAGCGGGCCGCGCTCGCGGATGCTCATCAACTGGCCGTCCTGGGCCCAGGCCAGGATCGGTTCGTAGGCGAGGACCTCGTCGATCGGCATTTCGATGACATAGTCGTTCAGGGCCACCGCCTGCAGCCCGGCCTCCTGCCCGCGCATGCCTTTCAGGACGGCCGCCAGCGGCACGCCCTCGAAGCGAACGACCCCATCCGTCCAGGGGGTCGAGGTGTCGAATTCGATCCGCCCCATCGCCTGCAGGTCGGCCAGGGCCAGGTTGGCGGTCCTGCTCCCGTCGGCATTCTCCAGGTGCAGGATCGGGCGGTCGGCGGCCTGCGCCGCCGCCAGCCAGAAGCCCGCCAGGGCCCAGACGCCGGCCAGGGTGAGGCCGGCCAGGACGACGATGCGGCGCCTGGACCAGCCACGCAGCTTGGTGAGAGAGTTCATCATCAGGATCCGGACATGTCGTTGGCAATCCTCCGAGACTATAGTCCGCCGGCGCCGGCGGTTAACCCGCATTTGGGGGGTGGGCCGCCCGCCAGGGGCGCGCTACAGCCACGGCAGCCGCCCCGCCAGTACGAGGAACCCGCCCCGTGACCACCGACGGCCTGCCCGTGATCCTTTTCGTCGACGACGAGCCGAACGTCCTGCAGGGATTGCGGCGCAGCCTGTACGGCCGGCGCGCGGCATGGGAGATGCTGTTCCTGCCCGGCGGCGGCGAAGCGATCGGGATGCTGGATGCGCGGCGGATCGACGCCATCGTCTGCGACCTGCGCATGCCCGACATCGATGGCGCCGACGTCCTCGAACATGCCGCCCGGACGCAGCCCGAGGCGGTTCGCTTCGTGCTGTCCGGCCATGCCGACCAGTCCCTGTTCTTCCGGGCGCTCGGCGCCGCCCACCAGACCCTGACCAAGCCGTGCGATACCGCCAGCCTGGTGCGTCGGCTGGACCGCGCCCTGGCGATCCGGCGGGTCCTCCCCACCGCCGCGCTGCGCGAACTGGTGCATGGCCTGGACATCCTGCCGACGCCGTCGGACAGCTACCGCCGGCTGATGGAGCAGATCGATTCCCCGCTCTCCTCCGCCCGGTCGATCGGCGACCAGATCGAGGGCGACCTGGGCCTGACCTCGCAGCTCCTGCGCGCCGCCAACTCGGCCTATTTCGCCCTGCCGCGGACCGTTTCCACCGCCCGGGCGGCGGTCGAAATGCTGGGCGTGGAGACGGTGCGCGCGCTGCTGACGGTGTCGCAGTTCTACATCGTCGCCGATGTCGGACAGGCGGTCGTGACCCAGATCCGGGCCCTGGCCGACAGGTCGCTGCTGATCAGCGCGGCCGCACGGCAGATCGCGATGGCCGAGCGCCTGTCTCGAGAGATGGTGGAGGAGGCCGCCGCGGCGGCGCTGCTCTGCCATGTCGGCAGCGCCGTCCTGATGCTCAACCGGCCGGACGACTACGCGCAGATGGTGGATGCCATCGACAGCCTGCCCGGCCGACTGGCCGAGGCCGAGCGACACGTCTTCGGCGCCACGCATGGCGAGCTGGCCGCCTACCTGCTTGGCCTGTGGGGGTTCAGCGACACGGTCGTCGCGGCCGCCGTCCATCATCACGCCCCATCCCTGGGCACCCAATGCTGCGAGTCCGAGGACGATGCCAGGCTGCTGGCCTGCGTCCATGCCGGACAGGCCCTGGCGGCCGAGGCATTCGGTCCGTCCCATTTCCAGCGGCACCGGCCCGGCGTCCTGGACATGCCCTTCCTGGACGGACTGGGCCTTGCCGGGCGGGTGGAGGCGTGGCGCAGCATCTGCGCCCGGCTCAAGCGGGACTGACCCGCCCGGCAGGGCGTTACCTGGCCGGCGCCCGTGCGGAGGAAATCTCCATCGACGCCATGGAGGTCAGGACGAGGCGGACCAGTTCCGCCTGCCGGGTCACGCCGGTCTTGACGAAGACCTGCTTCAGATAGCTGCGGGCCGTGCTCTTGGTCACGCCGCAGTCCGATGCCGCCTGGTCCAGGTCGACACCGGCGGACAGCGCGCCGACCAGCCGTGCCTCCGCCGGCGTCAAGTCGAACAGCGCCGCGATCAGGTCCGCCGGATAGGCGCGGCTTCCCGCCTCGGTGACGTAGTGCAGCAGGCGGCCGCCCTCCGCCAGCGGCATCACCAGCAGGCGCAGCGGCGGTTCCGCCGCCTCGATCGACAGGGCCGCGGCCTCGCCGCGGTCCTGCGCCTTCCGCCGCGACTGGTCGAGGCGGACCTGGTCGCGCCGGTCGGCGACCCGCAGCACCCCTTCCGGATCGCTGTAGAGGCCCCGGCGCGCGGCCAGGATCTCACCGGCATAGCGGTTGGCGATCTCGATCCGGCCGCGACTGTCGGTGACGACGATGCCGAAGGCCAGCATGTCCAGAGCCAGCATCCCCGCCTCTTTGGAAGGCGCCCCGCCGCCTGGCAACGGGGCGCTGCCAGTTGCGCCCTCGGCGGCCGCCGGCAGCGGTGCCCGGGCCGGCCCGCCATCCGGTTCGGCAGGGATGTCGCTTCCCTCGGCGTTCGCGGCGCGCCAGTGGCGCACCGCATCGGCGATCCCGGCGATCAGCTCCGCCGGTGCGGCCGGCTTCAGGAAATAGCGGAAGACACCGGCGCGGTTGATGGTCTCGATGGCGGTCTGGAACTCGTTGCATCCGCTGAGGACGATGAACACCGTTCCCGGCGCCCGGGCCCGCAGGCTGGTCGCCAGCTGCAGCCCCCCCATCCCCGGCATCTTCAGGTCCATCACCACCACTGCCGCCGGCTGGCGGGACAGCGCCTGCAGCGCTTCGCGCGGGTCGGAATGAAAGGCCAGGTCCCAGCCCTGGCGCAGCGCCGATTGCCGGACCGCCCGATGCAGGGCGGCCAGGAGTTCCGGCTCGTCGTCGACGAAGGCGATCTTCACGGCGGTCACGATCCGTCCAGCCCCTTCCTCGGCCGGATGGCCCGGTGCGGGGCGTGTCGGCCCTGGTTGCATGCGGCAGTCCCGGCCGATCCGGCGGGGATGCCATCAATAATCTACCAGATGCCGATCGTCGACGACGAAACCCGCCGCGAGGCCGCGGTCGCGCGGTGCCTGTCGCGAGAAACCGGGGCGAGGGGGAGCGGCCGACTCAGCCAGCCGATTCGTCGGCGGAACCGCCTGCCGCGACGCCGCGGAACAGCCGGTCCACCGGGAATCGATACATCGCCGTGGGCGCCTCCACCGGGGCGGCGATCGCCTCGCTCTGGATCAGGCCGAAGCCGGACGCCATCGCCGCCAGGGTCTGGCTGGTCGACGTCAGCCCCAGGACATAGGCCTTCAACTGCGCCGCCGCGGCCGCCGCGGCGAACCGGTCCATGACCCGCCTCTGCAGCATCTCGTCGCGGATTCCGGCAAGGTCCATCCCGGCGAAGTCGAAACCGGCCTCCCGGTACATCCGCATCGCCGCGCGGATCTGCGGGCGGCCGCCTTCCGTCGGTTCGACCCGCAATGCGAGGTTGCGGCAATAGGGCCGCAGATCCGCGGCAAGCTGCTGCAGCCGCCCGAACGGCACCCCGGCGGGCACGTGATGCAGTTCCATCACCAGGAACCGGTCCCGCTGCTCGGGCAGGTGGCGGAACTGCCGCAGATAGGCCTGCCGCCGTGCCCGCGACTGCAGGGTGAAGAAATGCACCGGGCAGGCGATGATATGGCTCCCCCCGCCCGCCTGCATGGCAGCCAGCGCCTGCGCGGCGCGGGCCAGGATCTGGGCGTCGACATGACCGATCCGCGGATCCTCCGCCTGGCCATAGAGCCAGGGAACGTCGACCCGCTCGCCTTCGGGCCCGCGTCCGTCCAGGGGCCGGCAGACAAAGGTCGTCAGGATCCGGTACTCGGCGTCCCACAGCGGCGCGAAGCGCCACTTCATGCTGACCGGCAGGACACCGGTGTCGTGCCGGCTCGTGTCGACCTTCGGCTCCGGAAAGTAGCGGTCATAGTCGACATCGTCGGCGACGGACTTCTCGACCTCCTGTGCCGGCGGCGGCCCGCCGCGGCGGCGGCGCGTTCCCTCCGCCCCGGTCAGGGCCCGGGTGACCACCAGCCGCCGGATCGCCGCGTCGCCGGCGACCTGCTCGCCGAACAGGCGCCGCAGCACCTCGTCGACCAGTTCGTCGATGCGGCGCGCGGCCGCTTCCCCCTCCAGCCGGTCGAAGATCACCAGGAACAGGGTCTCGTCGACCGGGAAGAAGACGTCGCCCGGCTCGATCCTCTGCCGCAGGGTGCGCTCCGCAAGGTCGACCACCTTGCTGGAGAACCGGCTCCAGTCCGGTCCCAGCTTGCGCATCGCCGCATGCAGGGAAACCATCTGCGCGCGGCCGCTGGGCAACAGATCCTCGTCGCTGAGGATGAGGCGCAGCACATCGATCGCCTCAAGCCTGCGCGCCGGCCCGGCAGGGGCTGGCGGGCGCGGCGGCCCGCCGGCACGGTCGCGACCCGTCACTTCCGCCATCGCCATCTCCTAGGCCCGTCCACCCACAGGCGCGGGCCTGGCCGGCGCCGCCTGGAAACAGTCCCGGATGGCGCGCCGCAGCTCGCCGACCGGCACCGGCTTCTGGAAGGTGGCGGTGGCGCCGGCGCGCGCGGCGATATCCAGGAACTCCATGAACCGGGCACGGCCGCCGCCGGAGATCACGATGATCGGGATGTCGGGGTCGAGCTGCCGCAGCTCGATCACCAGGCTGACCCCCTCCTTCATCGGCATCAGGACGTCGGTGATCACAAGGTCGGGGGGGTCGGTGCGGAACCGGCGCAGGGCCTCGAAGCCGTTTGCCGCCGCCTCGACGGCGAAGCCGTCCTTGCGCAGCAGTCGTGCCATGCCGTCGGTCACCGACGGCTCGTCGTCGACGACAAGAATTCGTTTCGTCATGGCGCGTCCCTGCTTGCCGGTTCCGTTCCATCTGCTTCAAGGCGATATCGCACACCTGCAGAATTCACCCGGGAACCCCGATTTGGGGGTGTTCGGGACGCCGGATCCGTGAACGACAAGGCGCTTGGCCGGCACGGCCGGGGACCTTCGGGAGCCCCGGACGGTGGCATCAGGAATTCCCGCAGATACCCCCAATATGGGGAGTGTCGGTCGCAGCCGGGCGCTGTAATCCCTCCGAGACAGCAACCGATCGGCCCCCCCCATGAAGCACAAGATCCTCATCGTCGACGACGAACCCGGCGTCACCCAGGCGCTGTCGCGGCTGCTCGGCCGGCGCTACGACGTCACGGTCGCCTGCAGCGGCGAGGAGGCGCTTGCCGCGATCGACCGGGCCGGCCCCTTCACGCTGGTCATTTCCGACCACCACATGCCCGGCATGGACGGCGTCGAGCTGCTCTCGCGCCTGCGCAGCAACGATGGCTGCTTCGGCCGCATCATGCTCACCGGCGACAACGATTCCCGGCTGACCATCGCTTCCATCAACCGTGCCGGCGTATCCCGCTTCCTGATCAAGCCCGTCGCCGCGCCCGACCTGATCGCCCATGTCGAGGCCAGCCTGCGGGAGGTGGAGGCCAGCTTCGCCGGTGCCGCCATCGCCCCGCGACTGACCGTCCTGCAGACCGAGCTGCTGTCCGGCCTGCAATTTGAGAGCGCGCTCTTTCCCGTCTTCCAGCCGAAGGTCGACATGCGGAGCGGCAGCATCATCGGGGTCGAGGCGCTCAGCCGCCTGCGTCCGGAGTTCGGCAGTCTGTCGCCGGCGCAGTTCTGCGGCTTCTACGAGAATTCCCGCCGGGCGGCGGAGTTCAGCCGCTGGATCCTCGACGCATCTCTGGCCAGGACCGCACATTGGGCGGCGCTCGGCTGGCCGCTGCAGGTGGCGGTGAACGTGCCGCCGCATCTGCTGCGCTCACGCCGCTTCGCCGACATGGTGCATGCGGCGCTGGACGGTCACGGCCTGCCCGGGGAGGCGCTGCAGATCGAGATCACAGAGCGCGGCGCTCCGGACCTCGACACCGAGATGAAGGACATCGTCGCAGAGCTTCTGGAGCGCGGCGTCAGCCTTGCCGTCGACGATTTCGGCGCCGGCTACGATTCCCTCCTCACCCTGAAGGAACTGGGCATCTCGGTGCTGAAACTCGACGGCTGGATGATCCGGGACCTGACCAACTCGGCGCGGGCGCAGCACATCCTGCAGTCGGTGCTGGAGATGGCCGCCCGGCTGCAGGTATCCGTGGTCGCCGAGGGCGTGGAGACCGCGGAGCAGGCCGACAGGCTTCGCGCCCTGGGATGCGATGCAGCCCAGGGCTACCTGTTCGCACGCCCCATGCAGGAGGCAGAGTTGCTGTCATGGTTGCAGACGCCATGTCGAACCTTTCCCGTCTGACCGCGGGATCCGATACCCTGTCGCAGGGCTTGCGGGTGCTGTTCGTGGATGACGACCTGCAGGTCCTCAAGGGCCTGCAGCGGATGCTGTATCCCCGGCGCCACGACTGGCAGCTGCGCTATGCGACGAACGGTGCCGCGGCGCTGCAGATCATGGCAGACGATCCCGCCGACCTCGTCATCGCCGACATGCGGATGCCCGGCATGGACGGCGCCACCCTGCTGCAGCAGGTCCGGCAGGACTGGCCCGGGACCATCCGCTACATCCTGTCCGGCCATGCCGAGGCGGCGACACTGCTTTCGGCCTTCGGCGTCGCGCACCGCTTTTTCGCAAAGCCCTGCGACAGCCAGTTGCTGGCCGCCGCCATGGATCAGGGACTGGAGCTGCAGGCGCAGATCGCGGGTTCCGGCATCTCCGAAGCCGCCTTTGTACGCAGCCTGCGCGCGGTGCCCGCGGCGCCTTGGCGCGCGCTGCTGGAGCAGATCGACACCGACCCGACCGACAGGGCCGCCATCGCCGACCGGCTTGCGGTGCTGCCGGAGGTGGCGGTACGGCTGATGCAGGTTTCCAACTCCTCGTTGTTCTCCGCCGCCGGGTCGTCGCTCGACCTGGAGCAGGTGGTGGCGCGGCTGGGCGCTCCGCTCTGCCGGGCCATCCTTGCGGATGCGGGTCTGTTCGAGCCGCTTGCGGCGGACGACCCGCGGCATGCGGATCGCCTGCGCGGCGGCCGGATCGCCGCCACCGCACGCGATGTCGCCGCCCGTATGGCGCGGGACCTGTCCCTGTCGCCCGCCGATACGGCCGCCGCGCAGGCGGCGGCGATGATCCAGCGCCTGGGCAGCACCGCGGATGGGGATGGCGGGAAACGGCCGCACGCCCTGGTGTTGGCGCTCTGGGGCCTGCCGCGGTCGCTTGCCGATGGCATCCGGCCGGATCCGATGATCGGCGGCCCGAGACTTCCGCCCAGCCTGCCGGCCACGATCGGCCGCATGGCGGATGTCATCGCTGCGAGCATCGAGGATTGTGGCGAGCTGCCGACCTTGTACAGCCTGGTAAGCTGCAGCGGCGCCGACCTGTCGGACTGCGCACGTGCCGGAATGGCCGTACCGGGGGCCCTGATCCGACGCTATGCGCGTCGCGATTGACCGCTATGCTTGGGGGGCGCAGCGGTCGCCGGCCCGCGGACGACATTGTTGCTGACAATTGCAAAAGAATCGCACAGGATTGCCGCCTCTGTAGCAAGAACGCGAACAATTTGGGCACAACAGTATGACCCGTGTTGCCGCCGTGCCCCAATGCCATCCGGCGAGGCCTCCCCGGATCCGCCCCCCCGGAATGCCGCCAGCCGATCCGGCGCGGTGCCTGTCCGGATCCGGCACTGCAAGTGATACCGCCGACGGTATCGCCCCGTGCCGCCGGACCTGAGCGGCGTCAGCGACCCGCGCCTGATCCGAGCCTTCGACTATTGGGATCGGATTCGGGGCGATCGTCGCATGCCCTCGCGCCGGGACATCCAGCCGAAGGACATCAAGGCCCTGCTGCCCCATGTCTTCCTGGTCGATGTCCTGCGCCACCCGCCGCGCTTCCGCATCCGCCTGGCCGGGACCGAGGTGAACAACCGGTTCGACACGGACCTGACCGGCCGCTTCCTGGACGAGCTCGACCTTGGCAGCCGGCAGCAGGACATCCTCGCCGCCTACGCCGCCACCGTGGACGCGGGCGAGCCGAGCCTGGACAGCGAGGAATTCCTGCGCGGCGACGGCCGGCCGCTGCGCTACCGGCGCCTGCTTTGCCCCCTGTCCAGCGACGGGCAGACGGTGGACATGCTGTTCGGCGTGCTGGCCGGCCTGCCGCCGGCGCCCCGCGGTCAGCCGGAATAGCCGGATAGCCGGGTCGGGGCTACTGGCCGGCGCCGTAGCTCTTCCAGGTCTGCCGCAACTGCGCCGTCCGCGCGCGGGTCAGTTCGGTCAGGCAGGTGGTCTGGATCAGCGGCTGCATCGAACCGCCCCTGAAGAAGGCGGCTTCCCAGCCGCACTGGCCATCCCGGAACTGGATCCAGGCACGCTGCGCATCGCGCAGGGCGCCGGCCAGGCCACCGCCGGCCTGCGCCTTCGCAAGATCGGCGTCCATCGCCTTGAGCTTGGCCATCACCTCGCCATAGGCCGCATTCAGGTCCGCGTCGGCCGCCTTGTAGTCGCGCCCGGCGCAATCCTGCATCTGCATGTTGGTCTGCGGCGCGGCGCAGTCGTCGGCGACGACGGCCTGCATCGGCAGCGCGAGCAGGGCGACCAGGACGAGGATCGGAACAGGCATGACGGCGGCCTCCTTGGGTCGGATGCGGGGGAGCCTCAGAGGCCCAGCATCATGCGGGCCATGATGTTGCGCTGGACCTCGTTGCTGCCGCCGTAGATCGAGGCGGCGCGGTTGTTGAGGAAGCGGGCGGTCAGCCATTGCGCCTCGTCCCGCTGCGGTTCCGGGGCGTTGGCGCCGTCGGGTTCCGCGTCGGGCCAACGGCAGGCGGCGGGACCGACGATATCGACCGCCAGTTCGTCGAGATGCTGCATCGTTTCCGTCGACCGGGTCTTCAGCAGGGAGGAGGCCGGTCCCGGGCTGCGCCCCTCGGCCAGAGCAGAAAGCAGGCGGTGCTCGCTCATGTTCACCGCCTCCACCATGATCTCCGCCCGGGCCAGCCGCTGCGCCAGGGCCGCATCGGCGCCCGCATGGCGGGCCGCAATCTCCCGCAGCCGCGCCAGATAGGCCTGCAGGCCGGGCCCCGCGCCGCCGCCGCGCTCGAAGGCGAGCAGGGACTTGGCCACCGACCAGCCGTCGTTCTCCGCGCCCAGCCGGTTCGCCTTCGGCACCCGCACGTCGGTGAAGAAGACCTGGTTCAGCTCATGCTCGCCCGCCAGGCTGATGATCGGGTCGACGGCGATGCCCGGGCTTGCCATGTCCAGCAGCAGGAAGGTGATGCCGGCCTGCGGCCTGCCCTCCCGCGAGGTCCGCACCAGGCAGAACATCCGGTTCGCGAAATGGGCATGCGTCGTCCAGATCTTCGAGCCGTTGAGGACATAATCGTCGCCGTCGCTGTCGGCCCGCAGGGCAAGCCCGGCAAGGTCCGATCCGGCACCCGGCTCGGAGAAGCCCTGGCACCAGTAATCCTCCCCCGACAGGATCCGCGGCAGGTAGTGCGCCTTCTGGTCGTCGCTGCCGTAGTGCATCAGGATCGGGCCGATCATCCGCAGGCCCATCGGCGCCAGCGGCGGCGCCCCGGCGCGGGCGCATTCGGCGGCGAAGATGTGGCGCTGCATCCCGCTCCAGCCCGGCCCGCCATGGGCGCGCGGCCAGCCGGGCGCCGCCCAGCCGCGGCCGTGCAGGATGCGCTGCCAGGGCAGGCTGTACGCCGGATCCACGAAGATGCTGGTCGCACCCCGGCCGGCGGCCCGCAGTTCGGGTGCGAGGTTCGCGGCGATGAACGCCCGCACCTCGTCCCGAAAGCTGGATTCCTCAGGCGTCAGGTCCAGGTGCACGGCGGTCCTCTCCGGCGGGTGGCAGCTTGGCGGACCGGCAGCTTCGCCCGTGTGCGGGCAAAAGAAAACCCGCCGCGGCGGCGCCGCGGCGGGCTCCCCTGTCCGGACCGATCCGCTCAGCCGGCGCGAACACCCTTCTCGATGCGGTCCCCGATGGTCCTGTCGATGTTGCGCCAATATTCGAAGGCCCGCTGCAGGACCGGCTCGGTCACGCCGTCCTTCAGATGGCCGACGACATTGTCGACCAGCCGGTCGCGCGCGGCATCGTCCATCACCTGGTTCACCAGGGTGTTGGCCTGGCCGAAATCGTCGTCGTCCTTGCGCTTCGTATAGGGCGCGCGGACGAACTCACCGGCGGCCTCCCAGGTCTCCACCGTGGGCCAGCGCTCGCCATCGGCCTGGGGGCCGCCCTTCGAGTTCGGCGCATAGACCGGGTCGGAGACGTTCCGCACCCGCATCGCGCCGTCCTTGGAATAGCTGTGCACCGGCACCTTCGGCGCATTCACCGGGATCTGCTTGTAGTTGACGCCGAGCCGGGCGCGATGCGCATCGGCATAGGAGAAGACGCGGGCGAGCAGCATCTTGTCCGGGCTGACGCCGATCCCCGGCACCAGGTTGTTCGGCTCGAATGCCGCCTGCTCGATCTCGGTGTGATAGTCGGTCGGGTTGCGGGTCAGGGTCAGCTTGCCGACCTCGTGCAGCGGATAATCCTCATGCGGCCAGACCTTTGTCAGGTCGAAGGGGTTGTAGCGGTATGTCTCCGCCTCCTTGAAGGGCATGATCTGCACCTTCAGGGTCCAGCTGGGATGGTCGCCGCGGGCGATCGCGTCGAACAGGTCGCGGGTATGGTAGTCGCCATCGGCGCCCGCCAGGCGGTCGGCCTCGTCCTGGGTCAGGAAGTCGATGCCCTGGTCGGTCTTGAAGTGGTACTTGACCCAGAACTTCTCGCCCTCCGCATTCACCCACATGTAGGTGTGGCTGGTATAACCGTTCATGTGGCGCCAGCTCTTCGGGATGCCGCGGTCGCCCATCAGCCAGGTCACCTGGTGCGCCGATTCCGGCGACAGGGACCAGAAGTCCCACTGCATGTCATGGTCGCGCAGGTTGGTGTCGGCGCGGCGCTTCTGGGAGCGGATGAAGTGCTGGAACTTCATCGGGTCGCGGATGAAGAAGACCGGCGTGTTGTTGCCGACCATGTCGTAATTGCCCTCGCTGGTATAGAACTTCACCGAGAAGCCGCGCGGGTCGCGCCAGGTATCGGGGCTGCCCCGTTCGCCTGCGACGGTGGAGAAGCGGGCGAGGGTGTCGGTCTTCGTGCCCGGCTGGAACAAAGCCGCCTTGGTGTATCGGCTGACGTCCTGCGTCACCTCGAAATGGCCGAACGCGCCGCCGCCCTTCGCATGCGGCTGACGCTCCGGAATCCGCTCCCGGTTGAAGTTGGCCATCTGCTCGATCAGGTAATGGTCGTGCAGCAGCAGCGGACCGTTGGGGCCGACCGTCAGGGAGAATTCATCGCTTGCGACGGGAATGCCCGCATCCGTCGTCGTGTGCTTGCGATCGCCATTGCTCATCTTGGTGCCTCCGATCCGAGATATGTCCTTGCCGGGCCCGCCACGCGCGCTGCATCGCCGCGCTGCGTGCCGGCGCAACCCGGCGGCGATGCCTGGCCGGGCGTGCCGCACAACCCGTCCTGAAACACGACCAGAATAGAATCGCTCCATTCATTGGCAGGATCGATTGCTTATCCATATTTGATCGTCTATGCCGATCACACTTGCTCCCGCACCGGATCCTGAGAAGCCGAATGAACCTGCGTGACCTTCGCTATGTCTGTGCGGTGGCCGATCACCGCCATTTCGGCCGCGCCGCCGCAGCCTGCCATGTCAGCCAGCCGACCCTCAGCGGCCAGATCCGGAAGCTGGAAGCCCATCTGGGCGTCGACCTGTTCGAACGCTCCAACCGGACGGTGCGCCCCACCCCCGTGGGGGCGGAGATCGCCGCCCGCGCCCGCCTCCTTCTGCAGCAGGCGGCGGAGATCGAGCGCCTGGCGCAGGCCGGCCGCGACCCGGAGGCCGGCGCCCTGCGGCTCGGCATGATCGCGACCGTCGCGCCCGCCCTGCTGCCGCTCTGCCTGGCGGCCCTGCGACAGCGCTTTCCGCGGCTGCAGCCGGGCTTCGTGGAGGACCTGACCGACATCCTGCTGCGGCGCCTCGACGACGGCGCCCTGGACGCGGCGGTCCTGGCGACCGCGCCGCCGGACACCGGCCTGCGGGAACTGCCGCTGTACAGCGAACCGTTCCTGGTCGCGATGCCCCGCAACCATCCGCTGGCAAAGGCGGCGCGGGTGAAGATGTCGGCGCTGAAGGATGTCCACCTGCTGCTGCTGACCGACGGCCATTGCCTGCGCGACCAGGCCCTCGAGGTCTGCGCCGCCGCGGTCCCGCCGCAGCAGATCGACACCAGCGCAACCAGCCTGGAGACCCTGGTGAACCTGGTCGGCGCCGGGCACGGCCTGACCCTGGTCCCGGCACTGTCGGCGCGGCCCTCCTGGGAAGCGGATCCCGGCGTGATCTGCCGGCCGCTGGACGCGGCCTCGGCCAGCCGCCTGGTACGGCTGGTCTACCGCGCCGGCTTTCCGCGCGCAAAGCTGCTGGAGGAGATCGCGGCCTGCATCCGCGAGGCGGTCCCGGGCAGCGTCACCCCGGCGGCCTGACGCCGCGCCAGCGGGCGGCTCAGAACGCCAGATCCGCAGCCACGGCATCGATGCCGGCGCGGGCGCAGGCATCGTCGATCTCGCCGCTCGGCGCGCCGGAGACGCCGACCGCCCCCACCAGGCTGCCCGCCGCATCCACCGGGACGCCGCCGCCCAGCATAAGCGCACCGTCGATGAAGGTGGCGCCATGGGCCTCCGTTCCGGGGCGGGTCGTCTCCGCCAGGGTCAGGGTGTCGCCGCGGAAGCTCGCCGCGGTCCAGGCCTTGCGGCGCGCGGCCTCCGGCGTGTGCGCGCCGGCAAAGCGGTCGCGCAGCAGCACCTGCAGCACGCCGAAGCGATCGACAACGGCCACCGCGACCTGGGCGTCGCGCGCGCGACAGGCCTCAAGTGCCCCCTGCGCCAGTTGCAGCGCGATCTCCGGCTTCATCACGTCGAACGACACCAGCGCGCCGTCCTGCGCCGCCGCCGGCGCGGCCCCGCCGGATGCGGCCAAAGCCGCGAATGCCATCGCCGCCGCCGCGGCGCCACCGATCCCATGCTTCCGCATCGCCTTCCCTCCCGAACGCCGGCCCCTGCCGGCATCATCATTCCGCGGGCCCGCCCCGCCAGCGGCCGAGCGCGCCCCAGACCGACCCTTCCAGCAGATAGGCCAGGCCGAGCCGCGCCCCCAGTGCGATCGACAGCATCACCACCGGGGCGGAGACGGCCAGCACGGACACCGCGCTGACCCCCTGGCCGATGGTGCAGCCCAGGGCGAACACGCCGCCGACCCCCATCAGCACCGCGCCGACGATGTGCCGCCCCAGTTCCCGCGCATCGTCGCAGGCCTCCCAGCGCACGTCGTGCCGCCGCCAGGCCACCGCCGCCGCGCCGATTGCCACACCCAGCACCATGCCGACGCCATAGTCCGGCGGCACGCCGGTGAAGGCGGCGAACTGCAGCAGGGTGTCGCCGACCGGGACCACGAAGGACCCCGCCTCCATCTGCACCGGGTGGAACGCCCATTCGCCGAACCAGTAGGTCACCAGCCAGCCTGCGGCGATGGTGCAGCCGATGGTGACGGCGGCCGCGATATCCCAGCCGCGCCGGGCATAGGCCCGGTCGGCGAACACCCAGGCCAGCGCGGCGGCGACCAGGATCGCGGCGGTGGCCAGCCGCAGGTCGGTGCCGGCAAGGGCGGAAACCAGGCTGCCGACCGACTGGTCGCCGGCACCGCTGAGATCGATCGCCAGGCGGTCCACCGCATGCTCGCGCAGGATCGCGATCAGGCCGCGCTGTGCCGCCAGGGCGGACAGGCCGAGCACCACCAGCACCACGAAGGCGCGCAGGCTGCCGCCGCCCAGCCGCACCAGCGCGCCGAAGCCGCAGGTACCGACCAGCGCCATGCCGAAGCCGAAGGCGAGGCCGCCGAGCACCGCGCCGGCGAGGCCGAAATCGGGGGTCAGGTAGAAGACGTCGGTCAGGTCGACGAGGCCGGCCCAGGCCAGTGCCTGGGTCGCGGCCAGGGCGCTGGCCGCGACCAGCACCCAGGTGCGTACGCCGGACGCGTCATTGGCGTACCAGCAGCGCTCCAGCGCCGCCAGGGTGCAGAACCTGCTGGCGCGGGCGACCGCGCCGATCAGGATTCCGGCAAGGCCGCCGGCCAGGGGGAGAAGCCAGGCGATTTCCTCCATCGCGGACACCTTGTGCTGCCGGTGTCTTGCCGCGCGGCGCCGGGACCCTGTCGCCGGCGCGGCCGGTTCCCCTTAATCAACACCTTCTCCGCCATCCGGTCCAGCACCGTCACCGGCGCGGCCCTGCCGCCGCTCGCCCCGCACCGGCTTGCAGAAGAACTCGTACAGGATGTCGACCAGGGCGGAGACCTCCTGGCTGGCGATCGAATAGTAGATCGTCCGTCCCTCGCGCCGCGTATGCACCAGGCGGTCGAAGCGCAGCCGCGCCAGCTGCTGCGACACCGCCGCCTGCGGCATCGACATGATCTCCTCCAGTTCCGACACGGATTTCTCCCCCTCCGCCAGCAGGCAGAGGATCAGCAGCCGGCCCTCGTGCGACAGCGCCTTCATCAGGTCGCTGGCCTTGCGCGCCTGCTGCAGCATCTCTTCGAACTGGCCCGACAGGCCGGGGCCGGGGAGGCCATCCCGGCCGGCAGCGTCACCGGCTGCATCGTCCCGATCGTTGCTCGCCATGCTCACCTGCGGTCGCGTCACTTGCCTGAACGGTAATGCCTGGGCGGTTGGACAAGGCCCTCCGGCCGGGCTCAGGGCAATCCGGCCAGGATCTCCTGCAGCAAGGGCCAGAAATGGAGGTCGCCTGGATATCCGCGCAGCCGGCCGATCTCCCTGCCGCGATGGACAAGGACGAAGGTCGGCGTGAAGGCGTCGACAGTAACGCCTTCGAGGTCCTTCGGCCATGGTCCGGTGACATCCACCCGCCGCAGCGGGGCGCGGCGGCCCTCGGCCGATCTCGGATAGGCGGGGCCGATCTCGGTCTCCCATTTCCGGCACCAGTGGCAGCCGGGGCGGACCAGCATGACGAGCTGCGCCTCTGCCGTTTCGCCAGCCGCCGGCAGCGGCAGAAGGGCGCCGATCAGCGCCAGCAGGGCAACCGGAAGGTGCCACAGGGCGGCGTCGCTCCGGCTTCGTGGCCGGCGGCATCTGGCGGCGGGTCGGGTCATAATTCCCTTATATATATGAATACATGCATGTACAATAGATGCCAGGGTCCGGAATGGGACCGCTTGCGGGGGGAAAGATGCTCGACGTCAGTTTCGGCGGTGCGCTGCTGGCAGGGATCGTTTCCTTCATCTCGCCCTGCGTGCTGCCGATCGTGCCGCCCTATCTGGCTTATGTCGCCGGGCTGAGCTTCGACGAGATGACGGCGGAGCGCCCTGCACCGGCTTTGCGCCGGCGGATCATGCTGTCGGCATCGGCCTTCGTGCTCGGCTTCAGCACCGTGTTCGTTGCACTGGGCGCCACCGCCAGCGTGATCGGCCAGGCCATCGCCCGCTATTTCGACACCCTCGCGATCCTCGCCGGGATCGTCATCATCGGACTGGGCCTGCACTTCCTCGGCGTCCTGAGAATCGGCCTGCTCTATCGCGAGGCGCGGGTCGAGGTCGCGCGGCGGCCGGTCGGGCTGGCCGGTGCCTATGTCATGGGGCTCGCCTTCGCCTTCGGCTGGACGCCCTGCGTCGGCCCGGTGCTCGCCGCGATCCTGTTCCTCGCCGGCGGCCAGGGTACGGCGCTGCACGGCGCCGCGCTGCTGGCGGTCTATTCGCTGGGGATCGGCCTGCCCTTTCTGCTCGCCGCGCTGTTCATCGGCCGCTTCATCGGCTGGGCGGGACGCTTCCGCCGCCACCTGCCGCTGGTGGAGAAGGCGATGGGCGCGATCCTGGTGCTGACCGGCCTGCTTTTCGTCACCGGACAGATGAGCGTCATCGCCACCTGGCTGCTGGAGACCTTCCCGGTCTTCGCCACCCTCGGATAGAGGAGAGAGACATGCTGAGAGCCATCCTGATCGCCGCGCTCCTGGCCCTGCCGGGCCTCGGCCCGGCCCTGCCCGCCGCCGCCGCGACCCTGGGCGATGACGGCCTGCACAAGGAGGAGTGGTTCGCGATCACCTTCCGCGACCTGCGCGAGGATATCGAGGCGGCCGCCGGCGACGGCAAACGCCTGGCCCTGATCTTCGAACAGCGCGGCTGCATCTACTGCAAGAAGGTGCACGAGGAGGTGCTGAGCGACCCGCAGGTGCGGGACTACATCAAGGCCAACTTCACGATGGTCCAGTACAACCTCTACGGCGACGAGGAGGTGATCGACCTGGACGGCACCGCGCTGACAGAGAAGAGCGCCGCCCGGCGCTGGAACATCCTGTTCACGCCGACGATCCTGTTCATGCCCGAACAGGCGCCGGACGATGGCGGCACCGCCGCGCAGGCCGCCGTCGCGGTGATGCCGGGGGCATTCCAGAAGGGCACCTTCCTCGACATGTTCACCTGGGTCCGCGAGAAGGGCTATGCCGGCGAGGAGGATTTCCAGCGCTTCCACGCCCGTCGCATCCAGGAACGCGCAGCGGCCGGGGTCGCCAACACCGACTGACACGCCGCCCCGGACACCGCGCCTGCGCGGCCCCGGCGACGCGATTGACCTGCATCAATGCGCCAGCCGTTGCCACTGCAGACCATTGCCGGCGCGACGGGCGGCTGCCGGGTCGAGATGTCGCCCATATATTCAAATATTGCATTTTTTGCATTGATCGATCCGGGAGCCGCCGCTAGGCTGTAACAAAAGTTGGCCGACCCAAGCGGCGGTCATGGACGGGAGGAGGCCATGAGAATAACGGGCATGGCGAGGCAGGCCCTCGCAGTCGCGCTGCTGGCGGCCGGCGGCGCCCTGGCGCTTCCCGGCATGGCCGCGCCGGCCGGCGCGGCGGAGGTTCCGCCATCAGAGGTGGTGGTTGCCGACTTCGCCGTTGGCCAGCCGCTGACCGACGCGCCGGGCGATCCGGCGGCCGGCCGCAAGCACTTCGCCGACCGCAAACTCGGCAATTGCCTGGCCTGCCACGCCAACACCGACCTGAGCGAGCAGCTGTTCCACGGCAATGTCGGCCCGCCGATCGACGGCGTGGCGGAGCGCTGGGAGCCGGCGCAGCTGCGGGCGATCGTGGTCAATTCCAAGGCGGTGTTCGGTCCCGAGACGGTGATGCCCGGCTTCTATTCGCTGGATGTCGGTGCCGATATCCGCAAGGACCTGGCCGGGCAGACGATCCTCACCGCGCAGCAGGTCGAGGACATCGTCGCCTACCTGTCGACCCTCAAGTGAGGCACTCCCGGATGACGCATTCGCCCCCAGCCGCGCATCGGCCGCGGACGGCGAACCTGGCAGGAGAGAACGCGATGACCCTGACACGACGGCAGACCCTTGCCCTTGCGGCCGGCGCGGTGGCGCTGGCGGGCCTGGGGCTGCGCGCCGGGCCGGCGGCGGCCGACACCGCGGCGGCGGAGAAGCGGCTGATGGACTTCACCGGCGGCAAGACGCCGGAGGCGGGAAAGATCAGCCTGACGGCGCCGGAGATCGCGGAGAACGGCAATACCGTGCCTGTTTCCGTCGCGGTCGAGAGCGCGATGACCGCCGACGCCTATGTCGCGGCGGTGATGCTGCTGGCCGACGGCAATCCGAACCCCGCCGTGGCCACCTTCCATTTCACGCCGCTGAGCGGCAGCGCGGAGGCGGCGACCCGGATCCGGCTGGCCCGGACGCAGAACGTGATCGCGGTCGCGAAGATGAGCGACGGCGCGGTCTTCATGGACAGGAAAGAGGTCAAGGTGACGATCGGCGGCTGCGGCGGCTGATCGGACCGGAGCGACGGGAACCGACAAATGGCACAACCCAAGCCGCGCGTGAAACTGCCGAAGACCGCATCGGCCGGCGAGGTGATCACGATCAAGACCCTGATCAGCCACGAAATGGAATCGGGGCAGCGCAAGGACAAGGACGGCAAGCCGATCCCGCGCCAGATCATCAACCGCTTCAGCTGCACCTTCAACGGACAGCCGGTCTTCTCCTGCGACCTCGATCCGGCGGTCTCGGCCAACCCCTATTTCGAGTTCACGGCCAGGGTCCCGGAGAGCGGCACCTTCGCCTTCGCCTGGGTCGACGACAATGGCGAGACCTACAGCCACGAGCAGGCGATCGAGGTGAAGTGACCGCACCGGCTCGCCCGGGCGCTGCCGGCAGGCACCAGAAGAACAGGGAGCGGGAGGAACGACGGTGAAGCGCAGATTGATGCTGACCTTGGGCGGGATGGCGCTCGGCCTTGCCGCCGCCGCCCTGCCCGCCGCGGCGGATCCGGTCGACGACAGGCTGGAGATCGACGGCACCGCGATGGCCACCCGCGTGCCGGCGCCGGAAGGGCATCCGTTCGACGAGATCATCTCCGGCTGGCACTACCGCACCGACGAGACGCGGGCGCTGGAGGCGGATTCCTTCCAGAACCCCGGCATGCTCTATGTCGAGCGCGGGGAGGAGATCTGGAACACCCCGGCGGGCAGCGCCGGCAAGTCCTGCGCCACCTGCCACGGCGATGCGGCGGAGAGCATGCGCGGCGTCGCCGCGCACTATCCGAAATGGGATGCCGCCACCGGCCGGCCGGTCAATATCGAGCTGCAGATCGACCAGTGCCGGGTGCAGAAGATGGGCGCCGAGCCCTACAAGTTCGACGCCGCCGACCAGAAGGCGCTGACCACCTTCGTCAAGCACCAGTCGCTCGGCGACCCGGTCGCGCTGGACCTCGGCGCCGGCGAGATGCAGGCCTGGTGGGACAAGGGCAAGGACCTCTACTACACCCGCTTCGGCCAGCTGAACCTGTCCTGCGCGAGCTGCCACGAGCTGAACAACGGCAACTACATCCGTGCCGACCATCTGAGCCAGGGCAATGTCAACGGCTTCCCGACCTACCGGCTGAAGCAGGCCAACATGGTGTCGCTGCACAACCGTTTCCGCGGCTGCATCCGCGACACCCGGGCGGAAATGCCGAAGGCCTTCTCCGACGAGCTGATGGCGCTGGAGGTCTATGTCACCTGGCGCGGCACCGGCCTGTCGGTGGAGACGCCGGCGGTGCGCCAGTAGCGGCGCCCCGCGGGAGGCCGGCGCGATGCTGAACCGACGCGACTTCGTCACCGCCGCCGCCGCGCTGGCCGCCCTGGCGGGCAGCGGCGCCGGCGGCTGGAGCCGGCTGGCGGCGCAGCAGAAGCTCGGCGAGGACGACCTGCTGCAGGCTGCCGATTTCGGCAATGTCACCCTGCTGCACCTCACCGACCTGCATGCCCAGCTGAAGCCGCTCTACTTCCGCGAGCCGTCGGTCAATATCGGCGTCGGCGCGGCGGCCGGCCTGCCGCCGCATGTCACCGGCCGCGACTTCCTGAAGCTGTACGGCATCGCCGCCAGCAGCCCGGAGGCCTATGCCCTCACCTCCGTGGACTTCGCCGCGCTGGCCCAGGGCTATGGCCGGATGGGCGGGCTGGACCGGATCGCCCGCGCGGTGAAGCGGATCCGGGCCGAGAGGCCGGACCGGGTGCTGCTGTTCGACGGCGGCGACACCTGGCAGGGCAGCCTGACAGCAAACGCCACCGCCGGCGCCGACATGGTGGAAGCGATGAACCTCCTGGCGCCGGACGCGATGACCGCGCACTGGGAGTTCACCTACGGCACCGACCGGGTGAAGGAGATCGTCGCCGGCCTGCCCTTCCCGTTCCTGGCCGGCAATGTCAACGATACCGAATGGGATGAGCCCGCCTTCCCGGCGAGCGAGATCTTCGAGCGCGGCGGGGTGCGGATCGGCGTGCTCGGCCAGGCCTTCCCCTATACACCGATCGCCAATCCGCGCTGGATGATCCCGGGCTGGAGCTTCGGCATCCGCGAGGAGGCGGCCGCCGCCAATGTGGCGGCGCTGCGCGCGGCGGGCGCCGATATCGTCGTGCTGCTGTCGCACAACGGCTTCGATGTCGACCGCAAGATGGCCGGCCGGGTGCCGGGCATCGACGTGATCCTGTCGGGCCATACCCACGATGCCCTGCCGGATGTGGTGCAGGTCGGCCGCACCCTGATCGTCGCCTCCGGCTCCAACGGCAAGTTCCTGTCGCGGCTGGACCTCGATGTCGCCGATGGCGAACTGCGCGGCTGGCGCTACCGGCTGATCCCGATCTTCTCCGACGCGATCGCGCCGGATCCAGAGATGGCGGCCCTGATCGACCGCCTGCGCGCACCCTACGAGGCGGAGCTGGGGCGCGAACTGGCGCGCACCGAATCCCTGCTGTACCGGCGCGGCAATTTCAACGGCACCATCGACGACCTGATCTGTGCCGCCCTGCTGGAAGAGCGCGACGCGGAGATCGCGCTGTCGCCGGGCTTCCGCTGGGGCACCTCGCTGCTGCCGGGGCAGGCGATCCGGGTGGAGGATGTCCACAATGCCTGCGCGATGACCTATCCGCAGGCCTACCGCTCGACGATGAACGGCCAGCTGCTGAAGGACATCCTGGAGGATGTCGCCGACAACCTGTTCAACAGCGATCCCTATTACCAGCAGGGCGGCGACATGGTGCGGGTCGGCGGCATGGCCTACCGCATCGACCCGCTGGCGGAGATCGGCAGCCGCATCTCGGAGATGACCCTGCTCAGCAGCGGCGCGCCGATCGACCCCGCGCGCGACTATGTGGTGGCGGGCTGGGCGTCGGTGAACGAGGGCACCGAGGGCCCGCCGGTCTGGGATGTCGTCGAAGCCTATCTGAAACGCAATCCCGTGGTGCGGATCGAGCCCAACCAGAATGTGAAGCTGGCAGGCTGAGCGGGCCCGGCGACGCAGGCGCACCCGGGCGGCAAGGGAAAGAAGCGGATGTCGAAGTCAGAGCCTGAGGGAAATCGCCGCCCTGCCGACGCAACGGGGCTGTCCCGGCGCGGTCTTCTGGGCGGCGGGCTGGCGTTTGCCGCGGGCGCAGCGACCCTGGCTGCCGGCGCAGCGGCACGGGCCGCCGACGGCGATCCGGCGATCGTCGAGGTGCAGGACTGGAACCGCTATCTCGGCGACGGGGTGGATGCCCGACCCTACGGCATGCCGTCGGAATACGAGGCCGGCGTGGTCCGCCGCAACGTCCCCTGGCTGACCGCCGACGCGACCTCCTCGGTGAACTTCACGCCGATCCAGGACCTGGACGGCATCATCACCCCGAACGGGCTCTGCTTCGAGCGCCATCATGCCGGCATCGCCGAGATCGATCCCGCGCAGCACCGCCTGATGGTCAACGGCCTGGTGGACACGCCGCTGGTCTTCACCATGGAGGACCTGGCCCGCTTCCCGCGTGAGAACAGGGTCTATTTCCTGGAATGCGCGGCCAATACCGGCATGGAATGGCGCGGCGCCCAGCTCAACGGCTGCCAGTTCACCCACGGCATGGTGCATTGCGTGATGTATACCGGCGTGCCGCTGCGCACCGTGCTGCAGGAGGCGGGGCTGCGCGACGGCGCGGCCTGGCTGCTGGCGGAGGGCGCCGATGCCTCGGCGATGACCCGCTCGATCCCGCTGGAGAAGGCGCTGGACGACTGCCTGCTCGCCTTCAAGATGAACGGCGAGGCGCTGCGCCCGGAACAGGGCTACCCGCTGCGGCTCGTTGTGCCCGGTTGGGAAGGCAATATGTGGGTGAAGTGGCTGCGCCGGCTGGAGGTCGGCGACCAGCCCTGGCACCAGCGGGAAGAGACCTCCAAATATACCGACCTGCTGGCGGACGGCCGCGCCCGGCGCTTCACCTGGGTGATGGACGTGAAGTCGGTGATCACCGCGCCCAGCCCGCAGGTGCCGGTGCGCCACGGCCGCGGGCCGCTGGTGATCAGCGGCCTGGCCTGGTCCGGCAATGGCCGCATCCGGCAGGTCGACGTCTCGCTCGACGGCGGCCGCAACTGGCGCACCGCGCGCATCGACGGCGCCTCCCTGCCGAAGGCGCTGCACCGCTTCTACCTCGACATCGACTGGGACGGCTCGGAGATGCTGCTGCAGTCCCGCGCCGTCGACGAGGCCGGCTTCGTGCAGCCCACCAAGGCGGCGCTGCGCGCCGCCCGCGGCGAGAATTCGATCTACCACAACAACGGCATCCAGACCTGGCTCGTGCGGTCTGAGGGAAGCGTCGAGAATGTCGAAGTGTCCTGAACGGCTGGCCGCCGGCGCCGCCCTCCTGCTGCTGCTGCTGGCCGCCGCCGCGCCGCTCCGGGCGCAGGACGGCGATGCGGCGAAGGGCGAGAAGCTGTTCCGCAAATGCACCGCCTGTCATGCGGTCGGCGACGGCGCGAAGCACAAGGTCGGCCCGCAGCTGAACGACCTGCTGGGCCGCACCGCCGGCAGCGCCGAGGCGTTCCGCTATTCCAAGGCGATGGAACAGGCGGGCGCCGGCGGCCTGGTCTGGAACGCGGAGAATCTGGACCTCTACCTTGCCGACCCGCGCGGCTTCATCAAGGGCAACCGCATGGCCTTTGCCGGGCTGAAGAAGCCGGCGGAGCGGGCCGACATGATCGCCTTCCTCGCGACCTTCGGCGCGGCCGCCGCGGCCCCCGACAGGGTCCCGGAGACGGAAGCGAAGGAAGCCCCGGCGCCACGGCCGGCTGCCGCGACGATGACCCCGGCCCCGCAGGCGGATCATGTGGCGGCCCAGCCGGTGCACGGCACCTACCATCTCGGCCGCCCTGCCACGGCGGCCGAGATCGCCGCCTGGGACATCGACATCCGTCCGGACGGCGCCGGCCTGCCGGAGGGCCGCGGCACCGTCGCGCAGGGCGAACCGATCTACAGCCAGAACTGCGCCAGCTGCCACGGCGACTTCGGCGAGGGAAGGGACCGCTGGCCGGTCCTCGCCGGCGGCTTCGACACCCTGACCCGCGAACGGCCGGAAAAGACCATCGGCTCCTACTGGCCGTTCCTGTCCACCGTCTACGACTATGTCCGGCGGGCGATGCCGTTCGGCAATGCGCGGTCGCTGAGCGACGACGAGATCTACGCCCTCACCGCCTACCTGCTGTACCTGAACGACATCGTCACGGATGAGGATTTCGAGCTCTCCCGCGACAGCTTCGGATCCGTCGAAATGCCGAATGCGGGCCATTTCATCCCCGATGACCGGGCGCAGGAACCCCATTATGCCGACCGCGGCGAGCCCTGCATGCGCGACTGCAAGCCGGCACCGGCAGAGGTGACGATGCGGGCGCGCATCCTGGACGTGACGCCGGACAGCGGTGGCGCCGAGGACGGCGCCGGCGCCGTCGACTAGGGGCCAGGCGGCATGAACGGCGCCCTGACCCCGCCCGTCGCCATGCTGCTGGCCGCGCTGTTCCTCCTTCCCGTCCTTCTTGTCCAGGGGGCGCGGCTGGCCGCGCCGCCGGCACGCGCAGACGAGGCCGCCGCCCTGGCGATCCCTGGCGACACCGCCTTCGGCGAATATCTGGCCGGTGCCTGCCTGACCTGCCACCAGGCCTCCGGCGCCTATGACGGCATCCCGCCGATCACCGGCTGGCCGACCGAGATCTTCATCGCCGTGCTCTACGAGTACCGGACCGGGATCCGCGACCATCCGGTCATGCGGATGCATGCGGACCGGCTGACGGACGAGGAGATGGCGGCGCTCGCCGCCTATTTCGCGTCGCTCCGCTAGAGGGCCGGCGCAGGCAGGGAGGAAACAGGAAATGACCCAGATGAACCGCAGGCAGTTCGGGCTGGCGGCCGCGGCGGCCGCCGGCGTGCTGGCGATGCCGTCGATCCTGCGCGCGCAGGCGCGGCCGCGCCTGGTCGTGATCGGCGGCGGTGCCGGCGGCGCGACAGTGGCGCGCTATGTCGCGAAGGATTCCAAGGGGGCGGTCGACGTCACCCTGGTGGAGGCCAATCCGCGCTACACGACCTGCTTCTTCTCCAACCTCTATCTCGGCGGCTTCCGGGACTTCGGCTCGATCACCTTCGATTATGGCCGGCTGGCGGAGGCGGGGGTGAAACTGGTGACCGGCATGGCGGAGACGGTGGATCGGGACGGCAAGGCGGTGGTGATGGCCGATGGCAGCCGCCTGCCCTACGACCGCCTGGTCGTCGCCCCCGGCATCGACCTGGTCTACGGCTCCGTGCCCGGCTATTCCGCCGCGGCGGCGGAGGTCGCGCCGCATGCCTGGAAGGCCGGCCCGCAGACCATGCTGCTGAAGGAAAGGCTGGACGCGGTGCGCAACGGCGAGACCATCGTCATGGTGGCGCCGCCCAATCCCTACCGCTGCCCGCCCGGCCCCTACGAGCGCGCCTCGATGATGGCGCATGTGCTGAAGGGCAAGGGGTATGCCGACGCGCGGATCATCATCCTCGACCCGAAGCCGAAATTCTCCAAGCAGGCACTGTTCCAGGAAGGCTGGGCGCAGCACTATCCGGGCATGATCGAGTGGTACGGCCCAGACGTCCATGGCGGCATCGAGGCTGTCGACCCGCAGGCCGGGACGGTGCAGACGGGCCTCGACACCTTCCGCGGCGTGCTGCTCAACATCATTCCGGCACAGCGCGCGGGCGGCATCGCCCAGGCCGCCGGGCTGACCGACGACAGCGGCTTCTGCCCGATCGACGCCGGCTCGATGCGCTCGACGAAGGACCCGGCGATCTTCGTCGTCGGCGATTCCTCGATCGCCGGCGACATGCCGAAATCCGGCTTCTCCGCCAACAGCCAGGCCAAGGTGGCGGCAATGGCCGTGCGCGGCGACCTGACCGACGCGCGCACCTTCCCGGCGCGCTATTCCAACACCTGCTGGAGCCTGATCGATACCGACGACGGTGTGAAGGTCGGCGCCACCTACGAACCGAAGGACGGCAGGATCGCCTCCACCTCCTCCTTCATCAGCCAGACCGGCGAGGATTCCGGCCTGCGCAAGGCGACCTACGACGAATCGCTGGGCTGGTATGCCGGGATCACCACCGACATCTTCGGCTGACCCGGCCGTTGGCCATCGACCGGCACGCATCTCCCGGCATGGATTTCCCTGCCGGCGGCGAGGGGGCATAGTGCCCCCTCGCACCGCAGGAAGGGGAAGCGCACGATGGCCGGCACGGTTGAGTTCATCTTCGATTTCGGCAGCCCGAATGCCTATCTGGCGCACAAGGTGCTGGCGCCGATGGCACAGCGCCACGGCGCGACGGTCGCGATCCGGCCCTGCCTGCTGGGCGGCATCTTCAAGCTGACCAACAACCGCTCGCCGATGGAGGCGTTCGGCCCGGTGAAGGGCAAGATGGACTATGAGCGGCTGGAGATGCAGCGCTTCATCACCCGCCACGGCCTGACGGCGTTCCGCATGAACCCGCATTTCCCGGTCAACACCCTGCTGGTCATGCGCGGCCTGGTCGCCGCCCAGGCTGCCGGCTGCGACGCGCCCTATACGGAGGCCGTGCTGGCGGCGATGTGGGAGCAGGGGGAGAAGATGGACGATCCGGAGACGGTCGCCCGGGTGCTGTCCGCCGCCGGCCTGGACGCGGAAGAGCTGCTGTCGCGCACCCAGGATGCGGAGGTGAAGCAGGCGCTGCTGGCCAATACCGAGGCGGCGGTGGAACGCGGCGTGTTCGGCATCCCGACCTTCTTCGTGGACGGAGAGATGTTCTTCGGCAAGGACCGGCTGGGGCAGGTCGAAGAGGTCCTGGCCGCGGCCTGAGGCCGGCGGCGGGCCCTACGCCGCCAGCGCGCGCAGGACCTGCTCCCGCAGCCAGCGGCCGGCCGGGTCCTCCTCCAGCCGCGGGTCCCAGTACAGGTAGAGCTCGAACGGCGGCATGCCGCCGGGGAAGGGAAGCACCTGGACCTCCCCCTGGCGCGCGAGCAGCCGCGCGCTGCGGGCGGTCAGAGTCAGCAGCATGTCGCTGCGCTCGACGATCCTCCAGGCCGCGAAATAGTGCTGGCTGCGCACCCGGATCCGCCGCTTCAGGTTGGCCCGCCGCAGCTCGATATCCTCCATCCCCAGCCCGTGGCGGCGGGAGGTCACCAGCACATGGGGCAGGCGCAGATAGGTGGCCAGGTCCAGCCCGCCGCGCAGTTCGGGATGGTCGCGGCGCGCGGCGACCACCACCTCGTCACGAGCGATCAGCTGGCGGCGTGCGGCACCGGCCTGCGGCACGAAGACATCCAGCGCGGCGTCGATCGTGCCGGCCGCCAGCTCCGCTTCCATCCGCCGCCGCAGCACCAGCGCCGAGGTCAGTTCCACGGCCGGCGCCTCCA